>Ga0302324_100002752_pt1 | contig 40106 bp, 37 predicted proteins | sample Palsa_T0_1_FD_201949 | JGI IMG/M metagenome (GOLD analysis project Ga0302324, IMG submission 201949) | Peat permafrost microbial communities from Stordalen Mire near Abisko, Sweden - Palsa_T0_1 | ecosystem: Environmental > Terrestrial > Soil > Palsa > Peat permafrost | place: Sweden: Abisko...
CTCGAACTCCGCCGTATATTGTGTGAATCTTGCGCCCAATGCCGGGCCCACATGCACGATCGCTGAGCAGGCCTTCATCCCCGGCAGGCTCGTGCGCACGAATGTGTCTGGGGTCAACAACAGATGACTGCGCTGATGAGAACTGCGCGTCTGGCCAAGACTATGCACGTCACATCCTCTCTGCATCATGAACGAACAAGTGCGGACTGAAGTGTGGACGAAGCAGCGAGTTGATCCAGCAAATGCAATCCGCATTCGATCGCCTTCTCGACATCCTCAACTGCCACCGATTCCGCAGGGTCGTGGCTGATGCCGCCCGGACTTCGCAGAAAAATCATCGCTGCGGGAACTTTCTCGGCCAGGATCATGGCATCATGACCGGCGCCGCTTGTCATTCGATGTGCTGCACACCCGGTTTTCTTGATCGCCCGCTCAATCTCAGCGGCCAGAAACGGATCCATCGGCACAGCCGACTGCTCCAGCAGAATCTTCCACTCCACTCTTAATTTTCGTCTGTTGGCGATTTCTCGCGCGCATTCGACCAGTTCTTTCACGGCCGCGATTCGAATCGCGTCCGAACCGTGGCGAACGTCGAGTGTCAATCTCGTTTCCCCGGCAATCACGTTGGTTGCTCCAGGCTTCGCTTCGATATTTCCTACCGTCGCCACCTGGCCGGTCGCGCTGCGGGCCGCGCGCTCGACGGCGGTAATCCACTCTGCCGCTGCTGCAAGCGCATCGTATCGAAGATCCATCGGCGTCGTACCAGCGTGATTGCTGCGCCCAACAAACATGAACTCCAGCCGGCTCTGCCCAGCAATCGAATCGACCACTGCGAGAGGCTGGCCCAGCTTCTCCAGAACTGGTCCTTGCTCGATATGAAACTCAATGTATCCCAAAGTTTCTTTGTTCAAACAGGCTTGAGGAATTTCTGCCGGGTTCAGGCCAAACTCTTCGATCGCCTTCCGCACGGAAATCCCTCGGCCATCTTGAACCTTCAACAGTTCCTCGTCCAGCCGACCCACAAGCGCCCGGCTCCCGATGAACGGCACACCGAAGCGAACTCCCTCCTCGTCGGAAAATCCGACGACCTCGATTCCGAAGGGAAGCCTCCGCCCGTCGAGAGCTTCGAGCAAACTAACCGCCAGCGTCACCCCGAGAATTCCATCGTAAGCACCCGCGTTGGGAACTGTATCGAGGTGCGAACCCACAAGCAGCTTCCGAGCCGCGGTTCCAGCGCCTGGATAGAATGCTCGCAAATTGCCGGCCGCATCCACCCAAGCTGCAACGCCGAGAGCTTCTATCCAGCGGGCGATTTCACGGTGGCAGTCGCGCATCGGCGCAGAAAGAAACGTTCGTCGCGTGCGGTCAGAGTCTTCCGAGAAAAGAGCCAGCCTTCGGCAACGTGCGACGGCTTCCTCTGCGCGCTTCCGGTTCTCGCTGGTCACCGCCATGCGGTCCATCGGTATTGAGTTCAAGTTCGTTTGGGACTCAGGCCTCGCGGATGAGCTTCGCCGCCGCCCAGCCGATCACAACGAGAGCAACCAATATCTCCCAGCCATAACTGTTTCCGTATGTCGCTACCGGAAAGTGATTGCTGATCATGATAAAGACGACCGGAACGGCCATGAAAGTATTGTGTTTGGAACGCAGCTTGGCCTGCGCACCTAATGACGCATCGAACTTGTCGCCCGAGGCGGCCGCAGCGATCATCTTGCGTTGCGAAGGGAGAATTCGGAACCATACGTTCGCCGTCATGATGGTCCCGAAAACCGCGCCGACGTGGATGTACACCGCGCGCCCGCTCAGCACATGCATCAATCCCCAGGCAAGCGCGGCGATCGCGAGCAGAGAGAATGCCGCAAACACGGCTTCTGATCTGCCCAGACGCGACCGTGCCGCCACGTCATACACAAGCCAGCCGCCGACCAGCACCGCGAATCCGATGGCAATACCACGCCCCTGGGAAATGTTCGCCACGTCCGCGTCGATGAGTCCGCTGCTGGCGTAATAGACGAGGTAAAGCAGCACCATTCCGCTCACCCACGTCATTAGCGCTTCCCAGCGGAACCAGCGCACTTGATCGGGCCGTACTCCCAGGGATTTCTGCTTAGCGACCGCGTAAAAACCCCCGCTGTGCACCATCCAGATCTGCGCCGGAACTCCATCTGCCGCGGCCTTTTTCTCCAGCCGACCAAATTGGCCGTCCAACCACGTAAAGTAATACGTTTGCCCAACCCACAGGATGGCGGCAAAGACGTGGAACCATCGTACCCCGAGGTTGAGCCATTCTCGGATTGCAGAAGTCAACTTGCGAACTCCTTCACTAACTGTTGGAGAGCAACGGTCAAACTCTCCCCGCGCGTATTCGATTTTGCACTCAGCCGCCACGATAGGTCGTATAGCCATGCCGGTTCAGCAGCAGCGGTATGTGGAATTGGGTTTCGCCGTCCTTCACCCGAAATGTAACTTCCACCACCGGATAGAGTGCATCGACTTTCTGTGCCGCGTAGTAACTCGCCGTATCGAAAGCCAGACGATAAGAACCCGCTGACAAATCTTCGCCCGCTGGCAACAATTGACCGCACCTGCCATCTTGATCCGTCCGCTGCGATGCCAGCAAACGCCAACCGGAAGGCCGTTGCCCTTCCTGCTTTTCAAGCCGCACAGCCACATCGCTCGCTGGCTTGCCCAGAGCAAGATCCAGAATGTGCGTCGATATGCGTTTCATCCCTGAAGCCATTTTCTCAGCCGAATCTGTGTAATCTGCCGCTGCTGTTCGGCGGCTTCAAAAAGCTCGGCACGAGCGTCATTCTTCAGCCGCCTCCGTAGAATCTGCAAAATTTCCTCCGCCGATTTTCCCGTGGCGCGAACAATGAAGATATGCCCAAACTTCTGCTCGTATTCGCGGTTGCCTTCCGCCAATGCGATCTTAACCGCATCGCCCGCATCCGCGACTTCTTTTTGCTCTTGCATCGCCCAAGCCGCCGACTGCTGGGCCGAGGAACCGTGCGCGCTCGATGCGCCAATCCGTGGATGACTGCCGAACGCTTCCATCCAGTCGGACGCGATCAAATTGCGCCACATCTCGTCGGACACAGCGAGGAGAGTGGCCTCGTCCTTGAACGGCCGCCGCGTCGCCATCTCACGGGCCCATGCCCTCGAACCGCAACAAGGCAGAATCTGTGCGGCGGCGTCATCGATCGGAACGCCGTTCCAGCGCCTCAGAACGTTACTGACGTCTTTCTCATCCTTCAGCAGATTAAGAAATTCTGCGACAAGATTGCCCGCCACCGCCGCGCGATACTTGGCCGTCGATCGAATATCGTCAATCGGTCGGATTTCCGCGACGGCCGCCTTCCTTGCCAACGACACCAGCGATTCATCAATCACCTTGCCGGTTACCACCCGTTCCGTTTCGCTAAGACGCAGCGGAACCGGCGCCACGCTTCCCAGAGCGATGCGGACATCTTCAACCGTCCCACTTGCGACCCGACCCAGTGCCGCAATGCACACCTTCGCTATCGCTTGGGCATTGCGGCTGCCAACTTTTCGCGCGTGACAAACATAACCTGAATACCGCCTCGAAAGACATACGGCCTGAATCAATTCGTCGGGCGCGAGCCTCGTCTTTTTGTAATCCGTATGGAAGCCCGCGTAGGGCAATCGGCGCTCACCCCGAACCGACACCAGAATCAACTCCGCATCGTAAGCCAGAAGCGCGGGGAGTGAATCGGCGGCAGGCGAAGCATTCACGATATTGCCCCCGATGGTTCCCCGATTTTGGTTGGCGATTCCGCCGGTCCAGTGGGCAGCCCGCGCCAGCATAGAAAATTCGCGCGCAATGACTTCATGCTCCCGAATATCCGTGTATGTTGATGCGGCGCCAATGCGAATTTCATTTGCCCGCACCTCAATGTTTCGCAGCTCAGCAAGATTCCAGATGCTGATCAGCTTTCGAGCGGGCAGCTTCCCCGCTGCGTACTGCACCATCACGTCGGTGCCTCCAGCGATCGCAAGCCACTCGCCGGGATTCCGCGCCAGAAGCGCTAAAACGGCTTGCAAGCTTCCCGGGGCGACCAGTTCGTAATCCCGCGGATCGGATCTCATTCGGATCTCATGAGGATGACTGCGCCATCCCGTAATGCGCCGCTCTCGCCACAGCTTCGAAAATCTGAAGGTAACCAGTGCAGCGGCACAGATTGCCGGAAAGCCCTTCTTGTATCTCTTCCAGTGTGGGCTCAGGTTTCTTGCTCAAAAGATGGCACGCGGCAAGAATCATACCCGGCGTGCAAATGCCGCATTGCGCACCGCCGCATTCCAGAAACGCCTCCTGCAGCGCATGCAGTTGCCTGCCTGCCGCAAGTCCTTCAATGGTGACGATGCTCGTTCCCTGCGCCTGAAGAACGGGGACCAGGCAGCTATTCACTAGCACGCCATCCATTAGCACCGAGCACGAGCCGCATTCGCCTTCTCCACATCCTTCCTTCGCGCCGGTCAATCCGAGTTGTTGCCGCAACACGTCCAACAGGCGTTCCATCGGAAAGGCAACCAGAGTCTTCCGCTCGCCGTTCACGGTGAATGACATCTCGGACTTGGCGCAACTCCCCGGGGAATTGCTCATCGCACTTCGCCCACAACATCCGATTCGCTCTCAAGTGATCGCGCCGTAATCGCCTCGAGGATGTCCTCCGGCAGCAGCGGAATTGAGTCGAAACGAACTCCCAACGCGTCTTCGACCGCATTGAGGATCGCCGGAGCCGGTCCGTCCATCGGCAGTTCCCCAATTCCCTTCGCGCCAAAGGCCCCGTGCACGTTGCCCAACTCTTCGAAGAACACTCGAATCGGCGGCAGATCGCTGGACGTCGGCATGATGTAATTTGTCATCTGGCTGTTTTGCATGCGTCCCTTCTGCCAGATGACTCTTTCGAATAAAGCAAACCCGATCCCTTGGGCGACTCCGCCCGCGATTTGTCCAATGGCGAGCACCGGGTGCAACACCTTCCCAACTTCCTGAAGCGCGACAAAGTCGTTCACCGAAACGCTGTAGGTCGTCAGGTCGATAGCGACTTCGGCAACGTAAACCGCCCAGGAATACGCGGCGTATGCTTCTCCTCGGTAGTTTTGATCGTCCCAGAAAATGTCTGGAGGCGGCTCGTACTGTGCCCACGATCGCAGTTGCCCATGTGCGGCAATGTGGCTTCGGCAGGCCGCGCGGAATTCATCCGCTGAATAAGACTCGCCGAGCGTGCCCGCTGAAGTCAGCGTCTGCCGAATCCCTCGCGCCGCGGATTCCACCAACTTTCCAACCACCATCACCGTGCGCGACGCCACGGTAGGCCCGCTATTCGGCACCTGCGTCGTATCTGGCTGCGCAATCGTTACGTCTTCATAGCGCAGCCCCAGCGCTTCGGCCGCGATCTGACAGAGAACGGTCTTGGTTCCCTGGCCAAATTCTGTGCTCGAAACCAGAACGCAAACGCCACCGTCGGCGCACCCCTCCACCCCCACGACGGAACTCAGGTAGCGCTCCCCCGATCCGGTAAATCCTGCGCCGTGCAGGAACGCAGCGATGCCCATACCTTTCCTTGTGGTCCCCGACTGATTCTCGATCCAGAATCTCTCCTTCTTCGAGTGATAATCCGAAAGGCTGACTGCCCGGTCGAGCAGTTTTCCCAGATCGATCGGTTCGCGCACCGTCTGTTCGGTAGTCGTCGTCTCTCCCGGCTCCAGGAAATTCCTTCGCCGGAGTTCGATCGGTGAAAGCCCCACCACTTGAGCGATCCGATCCATGTGCCGCTCCATGGCAAACACGCTCTGCGGCGCGCCAAAACCTCGAAAGGCCCCGTGCGGCGGCATGTTTGTGGCAACGGCTTTTGCGCGAATCCGCACGTTCGGCCAGTAGTAAGGCCCGCCCGCATGAATCGCACCGCGCGAGAGCACCACTGAAGACAACGTCGCATACGCCCCGCCGTCAATCGTGAACTCGATTTCTCCGCCCAGAATTTTGCCGTCTTTGCTTACGGCAGTGCGGTGGCGCGTGCGAGAAGGATGCCGTTTCGTGGTGGCAGCCATGTCTTCGGCCCGATCATAGACGATCTTCACCGGCCTGCCCGACTTAATCGCTAAAAGCGCGGCATGCCCCGCGATTATCGACGGATAATCTTCCTTGCCGCCGAAAGCGCCGCCGGTTTCCATTTGCACGACACGAACTCTTTCGGCGGGCAAGCTGCACAGCGTCATCAACGCCTTGTGCACATAGTAAGGACACTGCAACGAACCCCAAACGGTAATTCCCTGCTCCGCATCAAAAGCGGCGATCATCCCGTTGTTTTCTATGTAAAGCTGCTCCTGCGCGCCGGTCGAGTATTCGCCTGCGACAATGTAGTCGGCAGTTGCCCAAACCGCATCGACATCGCCCTTTTCAATTCGATAGGTCTTGAACGTGTTGTCAGCGCCCCAAATGACTTGGGAACCACGCTCGCTTTCCTCAATCGTGAACACAGCGGGTAGCGGCTCGTATTCGATCGATACCGCCTCAACGGCTTTGCGAAGCATGTGGCGATCCGGGTGAGCCAGCAACAGAATGGGCTCTTCGGGATGGTTCACGAACTCACTCGTAAGGCAGGGTTGATCGTCTCCGATCAGCGCGATGCAATTCTTGCCGGGAATATCCTTCGCGGATACGATCACAAACTCGTTCCATGCGATGCTGGAGTCGAACGTGATCTTGCCGATTCTTCCGCGAGGAATCTGGCTGCGAACCGTCGCGCCATAAAGCATATCTGGCAAAATCATGTCGTCCACGTACCGAGCTCTCCCGGTCACCTTTTCGCGGCCTTCCTTGCGCGGAACGGACGTGCCGACGATGCGTTCGTGGTTCATGATTTCGCCACAGTTGGGATAGTGTATGACAGACAGGCCGCAATTGGCTGAAATGGTGGAGAACGAAGAATCCAAAAAATCAATAAGGTCAATTAGGTTGCGGGTTGGCGCCGCAGCCGGAACTCTCGGCCCACTGGCTCTCCAGGAAATTCACCCTCCACAAAGACGGGCTTTCCCCTGAGATAAGTGGCCTTTACCACGCCGTGAAGTTTTTCTCCCAGGTATGGGGAAAGAGGATGGCGGTAGTGCAACCGATCTTCCGTCACCACGAACTCGGCGTCGGGATCGAAGACGACGAAGTCGGCGTCGAATCCCGCAGCGATTCGTCCTTTGTGCATGCCACAGCCGGCAAGTCGAGCCGGAGCCTCAGCCATCCAGCGCACAATATCTGACAACGTGAACCCGCGTTCGCCGGCCTCGCTCCACATCAGAGGCAGTGCCACTGAAAGGCTCGAAATTCCGCCCCAGGCGGTTTTGAAGTTTCCTTCGTCAAGCCGCTTCATTGCCGGCGGACAAGGAGAATGGTCTGTGACCACCAGATCGATTGCGCCTTCTCTCAGTCCCTGCCAAAGTCTTTCGCGATTCTCGTGGCTGCGAATCGGAGGAGCGCACTTGCATATTGTCGCTCCGTCTTCGATTGTGTCGGAGGTCAGATGCAGATAGTGCGGGCAGGTTTCCACGCTCACCGCAAGTCCCTGCGACCGCGCCGCGGACAACTCGGGCAGTGCTGCGCTGGCCGACAGATGAACGATGTGCAAGCGAAACTCGTACTCGCGGCACAACAATAAAAGCAGCCGAATCGCCGCCAGTTCCGCCTCTTCCGGACGAGATTGCAAATAGGTCGAATAGCGTCGCCAATCGGCACTGGCCAACGTTTCCGTGGCTGTGTCGATTGGTCCGGGTAGCTCCGCGTGCACGAGCAGCGGCAGACCGCTGCGCGCAACAGCAGGCAATGCCGCTCGAAGCTGCTGCTCCGTAACCATCGTGAAGCCATCGATGCCGGGATGAACGAGAAAACATTTGAAACCCAGCACGCCTGCAGCGGCGAGTGCTTCAATGTGGTCCTGATTGTCCGCGACGACTCCTCCCCAAGCTGCCCAATCTACGCGGCATCGTCCGGCTGCCGCTGCGCGCTTTGCTTGGAGCGACGCGACGGTGGTTGTTGGCGGCAAGCAGTTCAAAGGCATGTCTACGAGAAGCGTGTAGCCTCCGGCGGCGGCGGCGCGCGTTGCCGTATCAAATCCCTCCCATTCCTCGCGTCCGGGATCGTTGATGTGAACGTGGGAGTCAACGAGTCCGGGAAGAATTGCCGCGTCGCCGAAATCGTGCGCGGCGAAATTCGCGGGCACTTGATCCGGAGAAACGACCGCTTGAATTTTCTCGCCTTCCACAAGAATGGCCGCGGGGCGGATTCCGTCGGGTGTTACGACACGGCGCGATCGGAAGGCTTGCGGCTTCAAGTGTTCGCTCCTGACAGAACTTGCTCAGGATGCAAGCGTACCGCATCGTCATTAGGCCTGTGGAAATATGCCTGAAAAATATTTGCGGCGGCGACCGACGCGTGCATGGAGAATGCAGATTTTCTATGGCCGAGAGTTAATCGTGAATGGCCGGCCCCCTCCCCCCCTTTTTGCATAATCTTTAGAATCATCGAGTTGGAGGGAAATTCCCCGCAACATCGGGAGTCTAAAGGCTTAGATACTAAGATCTTTGAAACCAATGGCTTACAGGCGCGACGATGGGGTTCTCCCGACCGTCACGGCCTCGACCATGATCGCGCAACTTCGATGGCCGGCGCAAGGTCAGATGTCACAGGGGACTGTGGATTCGGGGAGAGAGGGATTGGTACTTGCAACTCGCGGCCCGCGTGTGGGCAGAAGTTCTTAACGATGGAGATGCGAAAAAGAGCGTGCCACTGTGGTGCCTCTGAAGTTGGCGGGGGCTCTTGCCTCTGGTGGGTTGGGCTAGAGATCGACGCTGCCGGCAGATTTCTAGACGTCAGTTTCCGGGTTGCTGGCGACTCGGGATTTGGCGGCGGCGCGCGGGGTATCCGGAACTGCGGGTCCGCATAAAAGTGGGATGAGAGGTTGTTGGGCATGGCGGAATCGCTAAAATCAAGTAGTAGGTCAGAACGGACACAACATGAGAGACGAGCCGCCCGCCCTTGTCTGGCCTCGACTGTTGGACTTGCCATCGGCCAATGTGAATGTCGTTTATCTTGACCTTAACCACTGGATATCTCTGGCGCAGGCGTCGGTCGGCCATCCGAAGGGCAGTTCTTTCGTGAGGACACTTGAGGCATGCCGTGCTGCTCGATCGGCAGGTACCGCGGTGTTCGTCCTGTCGGCGGTCCACTACATGGAGATGAACAAGATAAAGGATCCTGCGCAACGTCGAGCAATCGCCGACATCATGGAGGAATTAACTGGCTTCGCATCGCTAGTCAACCGGGTTGTCGTTATGGAGTTAGAACTCGCCGCAATGCTCGACCGATTCGCGCAGGAACCGAGTGCGCTGCCAATGATCGCCCTCTTAGGACGAGGCGTCCGCCACAGTTTCGGCCTCCAGAGCGGATTGAGGATCATGGGGCCTTCGGGGGACGCGACCGGCCGAGCGCGAGAGCGTATGGGGGCAGAAGCGTTCAATGATTTCGTGGCTCAGGCGACTCTGCTTCTTGATCGATCAGTGCTTCAAGGTCCGGCCAACAACGAGGTAGAGGGCTTACGTGCGCTTGGCTGGAAACGTGAAGCTGCGGTCCAGGTCGCCGAGAGCCGAGCTGCCCAAGAGCGCGAGCTAACCCCCATGCTCGACGGCGAAGTCCCGTGGCGGCGCGGTCGCCTGCGCGATGTGGTCTCAGCGCGCGAGCTCAGTATCGAGTTCCAGGATATTCCTCCGCGGGCTCTTGTAGAGAGGGATCTTTTGCTCACTGATGTAATCTCAGACCCACAATCGGCTCGCAAGTTCGTTCGCGCAATGCCCAGTACCGAGGTGTCGATTGAATTGAAGACGGCTTGGCATCGCGACCGATTCAAGCTATGGGCTGCCAATGATATCTACGACATCGACGCTATGTCTCTGGCAGTCCCATACTGCGATGTCGTGGTGTCTGACAAAGCTTGCCACCACGTACTCAATGTGGCACGTTTCGGCGAGCGAATGCACACGGCGCTCCTCCGAAACCTTGTGGACCTTCCGAGCACTCTTGACCGATGGAAACCTAAACGGGCGCCTCACAAACTGACGCCCCGAGGTTCGTTGTGAAAGGTTGGAAGGTTCGTTGGCGCTGGCCGCCGCCTGCCGTCGGATCACGGGCCACTCAGGAAAAATTCTGTTTTCCCCGAGGCCATTGCACCATAGGCGTAAATCGGTATGGCGCTCAACGCCAGGTCGGGGAAATCAAAAGAATTTTTTACGGACTTCTGGCTCCCGGCTTATACTCCCTTCTCAGCGAAGCGGCTGCGAAAGCGTCCATGTCGACCGAGGTGCTCGCGGATTCGCGGATGGCAGGCGTGGGCACACTGTCTTCAGTCATGCGTTGAGCCGAGCAACCACATGGACAACCCTTTCATGGCGCGCGCCATTCAGCTCTCGATTGAGAATGTCCACTCGGGACGAGGCGGGCCTTTCGGCGCCGTGATCGTGAGAAACGGCGAGCTGATTGCCGAAGGTGCGAACCAGGTTACCTCGACCAAAGATCCGACGGCGCACGCCGAAGTGCTTGCCATTCGCGCGGCCTGCGCGAAGCTCGGCGTCTTCGACCTGCAGGGCTGCGAGATTTACACTTCCTGCGAACCGTGCCCGATGTGCCTGGGCGCAATCTATTGGGCGCGGCTCGCGCGCATCTATTTTGCGAATGCGGCGGCGGATGCGTCCAGCATTGGCTTTGACGATTCGCTGATCTATCGCGAGATTCCGCTGCCGGTTGCGCAGCGCGCCATCCCCACGAGTCAGATGATGCGCGAAGAGGCTCTCGCGGCGTTTCGGGCGTGGCAAGAGAAACCCAACAAGATCGCCTACTGAGGAAACCATTTGATCGATCGCTATTTCAAGCTCGCCGAGAACCACACTTCCGTGAAACAGGAGATGCTCGGCGGACTGACTACTTTCGTCACGATGGCTTACATCATCGTGGTGAACCCGCAGATTCTCGCGCAGGCGGGAATGCCTCCGGAAGGCGTGGTCTTTGCGACTTGTTTTTCCGCGGCGGTCGCCACGCTCGTGATGGGACTCTACGCAAATTATCCCATCGCGCTGGCGCCGGGAATGTCGCTGAACGCCTATTTCACTTACTCCGTTTGCATGGCGATGCATGTTCCGTGGCGAACAGCGCTGGCGGTGGTCTTCTGCTCGGGTTGCCTCTTCCTCGTGCTCACGGTGACGCGGGTTCGCGAGCAGATCGTCAACGGCATGCCCGATTGCCTGAAGCACGCGACCGCGGCGGGCATCGGCATGTTCATCGCGTTCGTCGGCCTGCGGAACGCGAAACTCGTGGTGGCCAATTCCGCCACATTTGTTGGCCTGGGCAGCTTTTCGGATAAGGAAGTGCAGACCGCGTGTTTCGGCCTCGCGCTGACTCTGATCTTTATGGCGCGAAAGTTTCCGGGCGCGATCTTGCTTGGCATTGTGGGCACGGCTCTGCTCGGGATTGTGCGCGGCATCACCAGTTGGCCGGCTGCGATCTTTTCGATGCCGCATCCGTCGTCCACGTTTCTGCAACTGGACTTTCACGGCTTGAAGCATCTCGGCTTGCTCGAAATTGCGTTTGCGTTCCTGTTCGTGGATCTCTTCGATAACGTGGGGACACTGGTGGGAGTTTGCGAGCAAGGCGGGTTCATCAAGGATGGCAAGATTCCGCGCGTTGGGCGCGTGCTGGTGGCGGATGCCGTGGGCACGGTATTCGGCGCGTTGACCGGCACGTCGACGGTGACGAGCTACATCGAAAGCGCGGCCGGAGTCGCGGCCGGAGCTCGGACCGGGCTGAGTAATATCGCGGTCGCCGTGCTGTTTATGCTGGCGGCGTTTTGCGCGCCGCTGGCGACGGCAATTCCAGGTTATGCAACCGCACCGGCTCTGATTCTGGTGGGCGTGCTCATGTCACAATCCATCAAGCAGGTTGCATGGGAGGAGTTCAGCGAAGCCGTGCCGGCATTCATCACGATTCTGGCTACGCCGCTCACGTTCAGCATTGCAACCGGCCTTAGCCTGGGGCTAATTTCTTACACGGTGGTGAAGGTCGCGGCGGGAAAATTTCGCGAAATCAATGCGTTGGTGTGGATTCTCACCGTCCTGTTCATACTGCGGTATGTGTATCTGGCCGTGGCCTAGCGACTAGAACCAGCGACGGGTGTGCGGTTGCGGCCTTGCCCTGTAAAATGATTCGTGCAGTTGCTGGAAAACATTCCGCTCGCTCCGCTGACCACGTTCAAAATTGGAGGCCCGGCAAGGTATTTCGTCGAGCCTGGGAACATCAGTGAAGCGCAAGAGGCGATTGCATTCGCGCACTCGCGCGACCTCCCGCTGTTCGTTCTGGGCGGCGGCAGCAACCTCGTCGTCGCCGATTCCGGCTGGTCCGGCCTGGTGTTGAAGGTGGCGCTGCAAGGCATTGAGCAACGCAGCGGGCACGATGAAGACGGCAACGTTGTTTTCGACGTTGGCGCCGGCGAATCCTGGGACAGATTTGTTTCTCGCGCGGTGATCGCTCGCTGCGCTGGCGTCGAGTGCCTGAGCGGCATACCGGGCAGCGTGGGCGGGACGCCCGTGCAGAACGTCGGCGCTTACGGGCAGGAAGTAGCGGAAACCATTGAATCGGTGCAAGTGCTCGACCTGAGAGATGGGCAGGTGCGCGAACTCTGCCGCGAGGCTTGCGGATTCGGCTACCGCGCCAGCATCTTCAATACCACGGAGCGCGGGCGGTTCATCGTTCTGCGCGTTACGTACGCGCTTAAGCCGGAAGGCAGCCCGCGCATGGCCTATGCCGATCTCAAGCGGCACTTCGAGGGCCGCGAAACTGCGCCGAATCTTGCCGAAACGCGCGAAGCGGTGCGCCACATCCGCGCCCTCAAAGGGATGCTGATCGTGGCCGGAGACGCGGACTGCCAGAGTGCGGGATCTTACTTCAAGAATCCCGTACTGTCGGAAGCGCAGCACGACGATCTGAAGAAGCGGGCTGGGGCGCGAGGATTGACCGTGCCCAGCTATCCGGCGCTCGAAACCCACAAGAAAATTTCCGCGGCCTGGCTGGTCGAGCGCTCGGGATTCACGAAAGGTTATGGCTTTGGCCGCGTCGGCATTTCGCGCAAGCATGCGTTGGCCATCGTGAATCGCGGCGGAGCGACGGCAGCCGACGTTCTCGCTTTGCAAGAGCAGATCCAGCAGCGTGTAGAAGAAATTTGGGGAATTCACCTGGAACCGGAGCCGGTCATGGTGGGCTTCTAACTTTTGGTCGTCGTTATATTCATCGGCGCCGCCCCGGTTCGTGACCCTGCTTTGTGAGCTATGACCCCGATGTGGGGTGGGTGCAGCAATCCGGCTCCAGCGGCGCCTCAGACTACTCATCGGCAAGTCTTGCCGCCTCTTTAAAGATCGCCACAAACATTTCTCGCGTGAGCTTGCCGGTCTGCGTATTCTGGTTTGAAGGATGGTAAGAGGCCAGTAACACCTTACCATCGGGTAACCGGTAACTGGCGCCATGTTTGAAGGGATAACGTTTGGAGACAGAGCGTTGTTCGTTCGGAGGCAAAGCGCGGCGTTTCAGGTAGTTCAGATACGCATCGAAGCCGATCTTGCCCAGCGCGACCACGACCTTTACTTTTCCTAATCCCTCAATTTCGCGATCGAGGAACGGCGCGCAGTTCGCCAATTCCGCGGGCGTGGGCTTGTTCGCAGGCGGGGCGCAGCGGACTGCGGCAGTGATGTACAGATCTTTCAGCCTGAGGCCGTCGTTGCGGTCGGTGGCGTTGGGCTGGTTGGCGAATCCAGTTTCGTATAACACGGGGAACATGAACTTGCCGGAGGCATCGCCGGTGAATGGGCGTCCGGTGCGATTGGAGCCGTGCGCGCCGGGAGCCAATCCCATGACCAGCACTCGCGCAGCGGGGTCGCCGAAGCCGGGAACGGGCTTGCCCCAGTAGTCATGGTCCCGATACGCACGGCGTTTCTCGCGGGCTACTTGTTCACGGTATGCGACGAGGCGCGGGCAGCGCGGGCAGGCGATGACTTCGCGATTAAGGACAGTTAGCCAGTGGGGCAGTCGCTGCTCGGGCGGTCGTTGTTTGTCGGCCGTCGGCCGCAGCGGCGAGGCGGGTGAATTCTTCATCGAAAAATAAATTTGCGGAGACGGGCTGGGAGTCGAGTCCCCGGCCTGGGCCACGAGATTTCCTCTCGGATAGCCCCCTCCCCCCCTTTTTTCAAAATCTTTGTAATCAGCACGTTAGCAGGAAATTCCCGGCAAGATACGGATGTCAAAGAACTTAGATACTAAGTTCTTTGGAACAAAGAACTTAGATACTAAGTTCTTTGGAACGAAGAACTTAGGGCGCGACGATTCGGGTTCACCCGAGCGTCGCGGCCTCGACTATGATCGCGCATGTTTGGCCGCGGCACAAGGTCAGATGTCACATGGGAGTTGTGGAAAGATTTGAGAGCGGGTGGAGTTTTGAGTGGATCGTGCCGAGCGCATGAAAGTCAAAATCCCCGCCGGATCGAAGCTTGAGCGGCGCGCCCTTGATCTGGTTTACGCCGGGCCGGCCCGACGCATCATCTGTGAGGAACCGCGTCCTGAGAGCGAAGAGTCAGGTAATTCTCGGAGATAAATTGATTGCGTCGGTATCGTATTAGCAAGCGCGCCCCAGGTTTGTATCGTTGGAGTTCGGCGCGGACTTCGTCGATGGTGAAAAAATAGTGGGCGTCGAGAGCGAGGATTACATCTCCCGCTCTTATGTCTATACCGTCTGCGGGTCCCTTAGGCTGCACACCTGAGATTTCGACTCCGTCGTGTCTCACGGTCGGATTTCCCGCAAACGAAACCCCCATCAAACTTTCTTCGGGCGGACCGCCGGGTAAACTAGTGGCGGGTTCAGGAGCGCGGATGGTTTGGGTCGCTGCGGTACCTGGACTGTCATCCCTCGGCGACGCCATGCCGGCTACCGAAGAGGACGACTGATTCGCTGGGGATAGACTTGGGGCGAGTGTTTCCGTGTGGGCAGTCGCGGCGGAAGCAACGGCTATCGGTTCTAACGCTGCCGCGATTCTGATGTTCCCCGTCGAACTCCTAAGGGTGCGCTCCCACCGTTTGTAACCGTTCTTCGAAACCCCGAGAGTATGTTCCCCAGCTTCTATGGTCACCGAGGATGGCGTGCTTCCGACGAAACTACCATCGATTTCGATGTCTGCCCCTGAGGGGGCCGATGAGATTTCGACGGTCGCTTCGGCCGCCGGACGCGCAGGATTGCCTGCGCTTGTCGCCGCATCGGCCGAATCCCGGCCTTCATCGGCAGCCTTGGCTGTTGTTTGGGTCACAGTCACGGGCGGAGGCTGAATTGCTGATACTGTCTGGACCTTGCTTCCTCAGCCTGACTTACTGGCAACGGAGCATCTTGGTCGCTAGTAATGGCCAGAAGAGCGAACTTGAGCATCTTGCCCCTAGCATTTATGTTCGTCAATGCAGAACCAATGTTGTAGCCAGCGGTGCCAGAGGCGTCCCCTCCGGTTCGAGTTCTGTACAGATGCCCATCGCTTCGGATTATCCTTCCGGTCGAGTCATAGGTCCTCGCAAATAGCCCTACGGCTCGATCCGTGTAAGGTACGTTTTCGTTGACCGTCGTTGCAGTCGTTGTCTGAGCATCTCCCGTAGCCGTGTAATTCCAGCGGTTGCCATACTGATCCATGGCTGAACCGTTTGCACTAAACGTAGTCGAACTCGTGCTCGTGTAGGTGTGAGTCGTCGGCATGAGACCGGTGTAGTAGCTCTCTGAGGTCGAGAAGACCATCAGATAGTTCCTTGCCGTCGAGCTGGGCTTGGAGGACAAGCACACAGCCGGGAAGTTCTTTGCGTTCTTCTTCCACCAATGCGTCACAAAATCGGGGAACAACGGCTCCGCTCCGTTAGACGTCACAACGGCAGAAGAGACATTCTTCGTGCAAGGGCCAGTGTATGTCTCATTCTTCGCCCAGGCGACAGAGCAGCACGCCAAGATAAGCGCAGCTAAAACAGGGTCGAACGACCGATAACGCTTCTCTTTTTTCATAGCGCATCTGCCCTTTCATCGGAGATTAGTTTGCGCTTGAAGAGAATAAAACGTGCCTTCCCTGTCGTGTCCGGTTCAAGCGATCCAGTCTGCCGACTGCAAACCCAAGCAAACTTGGAAAGATTAGCTTATGTACGAGGGTCCGGAAATAGCACTCACGTGGGGGCCGGCTAAGGCTGTTCTATTTCCGTCTTTGACGCGTGGGCTGACTCGGTATGAATTCGAGGCGGCTCGGCTTGGGCTACGCTTTTAGAGGTTCTTTATCACGTTGAGGGCCTTGTCAATATCGCCTTGCCCCTTGCTGTTCGCTGTCGAATAAAGCGCATCCACAGCCTCTAGAAGTTTGCCTCGCGGGGGCGGCGTTAACGTAGGCACCCCAAAGTAGGCCATGCTGGATGGCTGCTCGACTTTCATTATCTCCACGCCCTGTTGGCTTCGGATTGAGAACATCTCCCAACTGCTGCCGATCCCGAGACTTTGCAGCGCCATCTCGATTCCCGAGGACGAGCGCACGAAACTCATCCGCATGCCGGGCGCAGTCGCCACGAGTGAGGAGGAAGTCCTCTCCCAGACGATCTTTCCCATCCGAGTCTTTTCGGCTATCTTTTCGACGAGCTCGATTTCCTTGGGATCGTCGTAGCCAAGAAACTTGAAAGCGCTGCCAAGATCTGTGCTCATTGCACTTCCTCTACCTTCAGATACTTTAGTTTGCCATAGATTTCGTCAACCAACTCAGATATCTGGTCGCACTGCAGGGTCACGCCCTGCACGGTCTTGGCCGACACTTCCGCGCCCTCCACGGGAACGACCTTTACCAGTGTTCTTACGGAGCTGATCGCAACATCCAGCTTATCCATATCGATGCCTTTTAGAATCCTCTGGAAGGAGCCATTAGCCTCTGAGAGTCGCCGCTTGAGTGGCGGCAGTAATGCTCTCACCTTCGCCCAGTCCGCTGATGCGACGCCGTGGGTTAGGTCCTCGACACTTTCGACGATTATGCGGAAATCCTCTGCCGCCCTCTGAAGCAGGAGTTCTTGGCGAGCGGCACTGGCGGCCGCCTGTGCGGTCTTTTCCCGCGCTCTCGCCTCTACTGCCTCTCGCAGCCCACGAACACTGGCGAGCCAGCCAAGAACTCCAACCATAACTCCGACGACGCCCAGCGTAACGCTGATTATGGTTACAGCGTTCACGCAGTTAAGAATTGTCTTCCAATCCACGCTAGCAAGAGTGGCCGCGGCCAAAACGTACGAGCTTTCCAGATACATATTTTGCCATCCGAGACTACATAGACCTCGACCCGGGTCTTGTCAAGGTTACATGACCGTCGCCGCACCGCAGGGTTGTCGACTGTCGTTTGACGCTGCTCTCGTTCTGTCTTTACACTTGAGTTAACGCCGTATGAATTCGGGCTGGTTCCGTTTGCTCGGACGGAGCCTGCGGAGGCGGCAGCGAGTGAAAGGCAAAACGTGAGCCCCACAGAAACTACCGACGCGACAAAGGCAGAAGCTAGTAACAAAGATATTAAGCGGGAGATTTCCGTCGAGATCCCCGCGGCGGAAGTGACCCGCGAGACCGAGTTGCAGATTCAGCGCTATCAGAAGAGTGCGCGGCTGCCGGGGTTTCGGGCGGGGCATGTGCCGGCTTCCATCATCAAGCAGCGCTTCGGCGATGGGCTGAAGAACGATGTGGCCGAGGCTTTGATTCCGAAATATTTCCGCAGAGAAGCTGAGAAACAAGGCCTGATTCCGGTTTCGCAGCCGCGCGTCACCGATCTGCACATGCACGACGGAGAGCCGCTGCGCTTCAAGGCCAGCTTCGAAGTGTTGCCCGCGATTCAGGTCGAAGGCTACAAAGAACTGCGCGCCGAGAAGCCGGAGATTACCGTCACCGATGAGGAAGTCGAGCAGGCGCTCACCAACGTACGCGAGCAGCATGCGACCTACACGTCCATCGACGGCCGTCCGCTGGCCGAAGGTGACTTCGCGCAGGCCTCGATGGATGGCAAGCCCAAAGATGCGCAGGACGCCGCGGACGCCAGCTCAAACCCCGTACACATGGACGATGTGCTGATCGAAATCGGCGGCAAGAACACGATGCCGGAGTTTACCCAGCACCTCACCGGCGCATCCGCCGGCGACGAGCGGACCTTTGACGTGAGCTATCCCGAAGATATTTCCGATAAGCGCCTGGCGGGCAAGACATTTGTTTATACGGTCAAAGTCAATGGTCTCAAGCAAAAGAGCCTGCCCGAGCTCAACGATGACTTCGCCAAGGAGTTGGGCGAGTTCTCCAGTCTGGATCAGGTTCGCAAGCAGATCCGCGAGAACATGGACGCGGAACGGCGGCACAAGGCCGAGCGGGAGAGCAAAGACAAGCTGGTTGCCGAACTGGTTAAGCGCAACGATTTTGAGGTGCCGGAGTCTTTAGTCGACCGCCAGATTGATCTGCGCCTGGAGCGGGGCTTGCGGGCTCTGGCTGCGCAGGGCATGAAGATGGAAGACCTGAAGAAGATGGACTTGCCGCGGCTTCGCGCCGGCCAGCGGGAGCAGGCGGTGCACGATGTGAAGTCTTCGTTGCTGCTGGAGCGGATCGCGGAACTGGAGAATGTAGGGGTCAGCGACGAGGATATGAACCGGGAGGTGGAAGCTCTGGCGAAACAGTCAAAACAAACGTCAGAGGCGGTGCGCGCTCGTTTGACAGAGGATGGGGGCCTCGATAGAATCCGGATGAGAATCCGCAGCGAAAAGACCCTCGACTTTCTTTATCGTCAGTCCGCGTAGTGATTTAGTGGTCATTTAGATAAACACGCGGACCATTTTCAACCCTCCCCGAACCGGCGAAAACGCTCTTCGGGGTGGAGTGTGGCAGAGCAGGTGACAGGTCCGGTAGAACGAAGTCAGGTTAAACCATGAAGCGAAACGATCCACAAATGATGCTGGTACCGATGGTCATTGAGCAGACCGGGCGGGGCGAACGCGCCTACGATATCTATTCCCGGCTGCTCCGCGATAACATCATTTTCATCGGCACGCCGATTGACGACAACGTCGCCAATCTGGTGATTGCGCAGATGCTGTTTTTGGCCCAGGAAGATCCCGAGAAAGACATTCAGCTCTACGTCAACTCACCCGGGGGCTCGATCACGGCGGGCATGGCAATCTATGACACCATGCAGTACGTGAAAAATGACGTGATGACGCTGTGCGTGGGCCAGGCGGCCTCCATGGCGGCGATGCTATTGGCCGCGGGCGAGCCCAAGAAGAGATTGGCGCTGCCGAATTCGCGGATCCTGATCCACCAACCCTCCATGGGAGGATTGTCGGGGCAGGCTACGGATATTGACATCCACGCGCGCGAAATCCTGCGCATGCGGGAGATTACCAATCAGTTGCTCTCCAAGCACACCGGCCAGAAGCTGGATAAGGTGGAAAAAGACGTGGAGCGGGACTTCATCATGAACGCGCAGCAGGCGAAGGAATACGGAATCATAGACGATATCATCTATAAGACCGGAAAAAAGGTATGATCTGCCTTCGCGCTTGAACTTCGCTCCGCAGCAATACCGGCGAAGATAGCGCGGAGCGACGGCGGAACCATCGAACGGCGATGGAGATCGGCATCCGCCGCGAAAACGGGCAAGGAGTGAAGCTGAGTGAAAAACAGGTCGGGCACCGACGAGATTTTGCGTTGTTCGTTCTGCCACAAGTCGCAGGATGCCGTAGCCAAATTGATCTCTTCGCCCAGCGACTATCCCCGCGCCTATATTTGCGATGAGTGCGTGGCGGTCTGCAACTCCATCCTGGAAGACGACCGAACGGCTACTCCCCAGGCTGCCGCGCCCAACCAACTGCCCAAGCCGCAGGAGGTCAAGACCTTCCTCGACGAATATGTCATCGGGCAGGAACAGACCAAGAAGAAGCTGGCGGTCGCGGTTTACAACCACTACAAGCGCATCTTCATGAATCGCCAGAAGACCGCCGGCGACGGCATCGAGCTGAGCAAGTCGAACATCCTGCTCATCGGTCCCACGGGAACGGGCAAGACGCTGCTGGCGCAGACTCTGGCGCGCATGCTCGACGTGCCCTTCGCCATCGTCGATGCCACCACCCTCACCGAGGCAGGCTACGTCGGCGAGGATGTGGAGAACATCATCCTCAAATTGTTGCAGGCCGCGGAGGGCGATGTGAGCCGCGCCCAGACCGGCATCATCTACATCGATGAAATCGATAAGATCGGACGCAAGGACGAGAATCCCTCGATCACTCGCGATGTTTCCGGCGAAGGTGTGCAACAGGCGCTGTTGAAGATTCTGGAAGGAACCGTGGCCAACGTTCCGCCGCAGGGCGGACGCAAGCATCCTCACCAGGAATTCACCCCCGTCGACACCACCAACATCCTCTTCATCTGCGGGGGAGCGTTTGTTGGCCTGGAAAAGATTATCGGCCGGCGGGTGGGGAAGAAGTCGCTGGGCTTCCGTGCCACGGATGAGGCGGAAAAAGAAGACGCCGCGGTTTCGCGCAAGCGCAACTTCGAACTGCTCAGCGAGATCCAGCCCGAGGACTTGATCAAGTTCGGCCTGATTCCAGAATTCGTCGGCCGCCTGCCGGTGGTGGGCATGCTGGAGGATCTGGACGAATTCGCCCTCATCGAGATTCTCACGCGCCCCAAGAACGCCATCGTCAAGCAATACCAGCGTCTTTTCGAGTTCGAGAACGTGCGCTTGAAGTTCCACGACGAGGCTCTGCGGGCCATCGCCCGCCAGGCCATGGCCCGCAAGGTGGGGGCTCGCGGCCTGCGCATGATTCTGGAAGAGCTCATGCTCGACCTCATGTTCCATCTGCCCAGCCAGAAAAAGCTGAAAGAATTTGAAGTTACGCGCGAAATGGTGGAGAAACGCAATGCCTCCCTGGCTATGATGGAAAAGGCCGGGTAGCAACGCATAGGGAAAAGACAGCAAAAGAGTAGTAGACTGATGACTGGTGGCAGGTAGCGGGACCGTACACGGTGCTGTTGGCATTCAGCACGAACCCAGGGAGATCGAGTGACCACATCCAAGGAAAAATTCGAGTCCAGGAAGCTGCCCATGATGCCCATCCGGGACGTGGTCATCTTTCCGTACATGATGACGCCGTTCGTCGTGGGGCGCGAGTCCAGCGTGCGCGCGCTGGAAGAGGCTCTGGCTGCAGACAAGAGAATCTTCCTGGCCACCCAGCACGACGCCTCCATTGACGAACCCAAGTCGAATGAGATCTACCAGGTGGGCACGATCGTCAACATCGTGCAGAGCCTCAAGCTGCCCGATGGCAATATCAAGGTCCTGGTGGAAGGCATTGAGCGTGGACGTCTTCTCCAGGCCACCGACGCCGACGGGTACATGCAGGCCAACGTGCGGGTTGCCCGTTACCCCACCGAAATGAACGCCCAGATCGAAGCCAGCATGCAGCGCGTGACCACGCTGTTCGAGCAGTATGTGAAGCTGTGCCAGGCGCTGAATTACGAAACCATGATTTCGGCCGTGCGCATGGAAGACCCGGCCAAGCTCACCGATATCATTGCCGCCAACCTGCAGCTTTCCATCGAAGAGAAGCAGGAACTGCTGGAAATCTTCGATCCATCGGAGCGCCTGAGTCGCGTCGCCGACGTGCTCGACGTGGAAATCGAGAAGCTCAACGTGGACCGCACCATCCAGTCGCGGGTTAAGCGCCAGATGGAGAAGGCGCAGAAGGAGTATTACCTCAACGAGAAAATCAAGGCCATTCAGAAGGAACTGGGCCGCGGCGAGAAAAGCGAGTTCGACGAACTGAAGAAAAAAGTCGAATCCGCCGGCATGCCGAAAGAAGTCAAAGACAAGGCCCTGCAGGAACTGAAGAAGCTGGAAGCCATGCCGCCCATGTCGGCCGAGTCCACGGTTTCGCGCAACTATCTCGACTGGCTGCTGGCCGTGCCCTGGAAGAAGCGCTCCAAGGAAATCCGCAACATCTCGCGCGCCGAAAAAACCCTCAACGAAGATCACTACGGCCTGGAGAAAATCAAGGAACGCATCCTCGAATTCCTCGCGGTACGCCAGTTGGTGAAAAATCCGAAGGGCTCGATTCTTTGCTTCGTCGGCCCTCCGGGCGTGGGGAAAACCTCGCTGGGCATGTCCATCGCCAAGGCCACTGGGCGCAAGTTCGTGCGCATGTCGCTGGGCGGAGTTCGCGACGAAGCCGAAATCCGCGGCCACCGGCGCACCTACATCGGCGCGCTGCCCGGCCAGATCATTCAAATGATGAAGAAGGCGGGCACCAAGAATCCCGTCTTCATGCTCGATGAAGTCGACAAAATGTCGATGGATTTCCGCGGCGACCCCTCGGCTGCCCTGCTGGAAGTGCTCGATCCCGAGCAGAACTACATGTTCGTCGACCACTACCTCGACGTGGAATATGACCTGTCGCAGGTTTTCTTCGTGGCCACCGCGAACGTCATGCACACCATCCCTCCCGCGCTGCAGGACCGCATGGAAGTGCTGCGGCTGCACGGCTATACGGAGCAGGAAAAGCTCGAGATCGCCAAGCAGTTCCTGGTGAAGAAACAAATGCTGCAGGCTGGCTTGTCGGAGAAAAACATCAAGTTCGCCGACGAGGCCATTACCGGCCTCATTCGTTCCTACACCCGCGAGGCCGGCGTGCGGAACCTGGAGCGCGAAATCGGCAACATCTGCCGCAAAGTGGCGCGCAAGGTCGTGAAAGAAGGCGAAAGCTACAGCATCGCCATTACGGGCGAGAACGTGAACGACTTCCTCGGCGTCATCAAGTTCCGCGATACGCTTGCCCACGAAAAGAGCGAAATTGGATTGGTTACCGGCCTGGCCTGGACCGAAGTCGGCGGCTCCATTCTCAGCACCGAAGCCACGGTAGTCGATGGCAAGGGCAAGCTGACGCTCACCGGCAAACTCGGCGACGTGATGCAGGAGTCGGCGCAGGCCGCACTGTCCTACGTCCGCTCGCGGGCGCACCGTCTCGGCTTGACCCGCGATTTCTACCGCACCCTCGATCTGCACGTACACGTGCCGGAAGGCGCCATCCCGAAAGACGGGCCGTCGGCCGGCATCACTATCGCCACTGCCATCGCCAGCGCGCTCAGCAAGATTCCGGTGCGGCGCGATCTGGCCATGACCGGCGAAATCACGCTGCGCGGCAAGGTGCTGCCCATCGGCGGGCTCAAGGAAAAGCTGCTGGCCGCGCACCGCGCCGGGCTCTTCGAGATCATCCTGCCCCGGGACAACGAAAAAGATTTAGCCGAGGTTCCGGAAAATCTGCGCAACGCCATGAAACTGCACTTTGTGGACACCATGGACCAGGTGCTGCAAATTGCGCTGGAATCCCCCTTGCCCACGTTCCACGAGGAAGAAACCACGCAGCCCATCGCGCCTCTGACCTCCAGCACCGGGGACGGTCCGGCGGCGCATCAGTAGGGGACGGTTGCCAGTTGTCAGTACCCAGTTGCCGGTAAAGACTGCCAAACTTTTCGTCCAGCCGCGAGTATGATCCGACCGAGAGGGCACGTCGCATCTCCACCCATGAAGAGACGCGGGGAATCTTGAAGATGTCCACATCCAACCAAAGTCAGATTGCTTTTGAAAACGGCCCCGAGCTGCCGGGCGAAGAAGCCCAGATCCGCACCACGGGAATTCTTCCCTCGCAGGACATCGGCAACCTGATCGCACGCGGACACGTCAGCGCGACGCCGGCAATCAACCCCGACCATATCCAACCGGCGAGTCTCGACTTGCGGCTGGGCGACATGGCGCATCGCGTGCGCGCCAGTTTTCTTCCGGGCCCGAACAGCACTGTCGAAGCCAAAATCAAGGACCTCCGGATGGCACGAATCGATCTGACCGGCGCGTCCGTTCTCGAGAAAGATTGCGTCTACATCATTCCCCTGCTGGAGGATCTGAACCTACCGGAAAACATTTCCGGCAAGGCTAATCCCAAGAGCACCACCGGCCGCCTCGACATTTTTACCCGCCTGATCACCGACTACGGGACGGAATTCGACCGTGTGCCGCCGGGATACAAGGGCAAACTCTACGCCGAAGTCGTTTCCCGCACATTTACCGTTGCCATTCGCGCGGGCATGCGGCTCAGTCAACTGCGCTTTATGCAAGGGAATCCAGTCTCCGGCGATCGCACCATCCGAGAGTTGGACCAGGAAGAACATCTTGTTTACATGGATGAAGAAGAGAGCCCGGGAAAAGTGCGGCTGCAGCGGGGCCTGAGAATTACGGTCAATCTGGAAGCGGCGGAAACGGGCGAAATCGTCGCTTACAAGTCGAAGCGCTGCGCTCCGGCCATCGAACTGGACCGGATCGATTATTATGCGACCGAGGAGTTCTGGGAAGTTCGCCATCAGAACGCAAATAAGAATCTGATCCTCGAACCCGGCGACTTCTATATTCTCGCCTCGCGGGAACGGGTGCGGGTTCCTCCTGAATTCGCGGCGGAAATGGTTCCGTTTGACCCTTCTGATGGTGAGTTTCGGATTCATTATGCGGGATTCTTCGACCCCGGCTTCGGCTATGGCTCCAGCGATATCAAGGGCACCCGCGCCGTGCTTGAAGTTCGAGCCCATGAGGTTCCGTTCCTGATGGAGCACGGGCAGCTTGTGGGCCGGCTGAACTATATGCCTCTCTTGTCCCGGCCCGACAAGATCTATGGCACGAATATAGGATCGTCTTACCAACATCAGGCGCTCACGCTGAGCAAGCAGTTTCGCCGCGAGGGAGTGCGCTGAGGCTCTCACGAATGCATTTTCCAAGAAGTTTGCGAATCACCGCACAAGGCTACCATTTTCCATGCCTATTACAATGTCCGCCGAGCCGCTAGACGCTGCGCATCACTCAAGCTACGAGAGCAGGCATCACCGATGCTGTTTGGACGTCGCAAAAGCTGGTCTCCCTGCCTGACTACAAGTACCTGACGAAGACCTAATAGTGCTATGGAAAACATAAACTGCTAGGGTTGCTTGCCGATTCCCGATAAAAGTGAACGCCGTCAACCTCCCTACGACTCAAAAACCTTACAGATTTGTGTTCGACTTCTTGCGGTCTAATTTCACTCCGATACCGTATAGCAATCTCAAGATCAGCGCAGAGCATGTCCGGAAGCTGTCCAGGATCGCACACGTACGTTTCCTCCTCTCCTGGCGGCAATGGCGAGTCGTATGTTCTGACGGAATCATCGTGCAGCCTATTTCCCCAGAATCCGCCGCCTTTGGCGAACTTTATGCTTGGAATACACGAGATGCTGCTAGCGAGGATCCTGAATGCGCTGTGATTCGCAATGTTAAAAGTCGTTGAGAAGGGATCGTTCGGGATTGACTGATGGTCTTTGCTCACAATCAGTTCCGCATCTATCGCCCTAAGTTGCTCGCCTACCTCAGATAGATAACTTAGATACGCCAGACCGCCAAACACAACGGCGCAGCCAGCGATAAGTCCACCGACGATGAGCCAACGCCGGCTGCCATCATGCCGAGCCCAGAAAAGCCTCTTTGCGTCGTAAGCCATCCACAAAAAGAGCATGGCTAGCCCAAAGAATCTGACGAGTGCCTCGCGGGGCCCGGAATAACTCACAAGCGCCCCAAGAAGCGTGGCTGGCACGACATGAAATACAAACTCTCGCCAGGGTTCAGGCCCGGATCTCTCCGCCGCGATGCCTGCCACCAATGAAGTCGAGGCGTTCTCAGGCGCAGAATCGCGCGCGATCTGTCGCCTCCTCCAAAATTTAGGGCTGTGGCCCTCCGCGTTTCGACCTGCCATCGTGCACACCTCAGGGCCACGAATGCCCACGAACAGAAGGGTGGATTCCTGACCGTGAAAGGCTACTCTTTCGGTCCGTCTTTGGGAAGAATTTGAAAACCGTCCACTACCGAATTCAGTGGCGGGCGGTCTTAAAATTCCGGCAAAAGTAAGTCCTTTTAACATAAAATTTTACTCGCTAACTCGACGATCCCAAAGATCCAGCGGGCTGGAGTGGGGTGGGGGTACCGCAGTAGACGCTAACAAATAAGGTAAAGCTTCGCATTGGCTTTGACTCCGCACTTCGCCAGTTTCCTACTCCGCTTGCCAATTTCTCCTGCTGCATTGCACACTAGCGCATGAGGGTTATTGCCCGATTTTTGGCGGCGGCTACGGACGCCGCGCACTTCCCTGCCCCTAGCTTGCCGGAAGTCGCTTTCCTCGGGCGCTCGAATGTGGGCAAGTCCAGCGTGATCAATACCTTGGTGGAGACCAAGCTGGCCCGCACCAGCTCCACCCCGGGACGCACGCGCAGCATCAACTTCTTCGAAGTGCGCTGGCCGGGAAGGCCACGGCCAGAGGTCATCTTCGCCGACCTGCCGGGCTATGGCTACGCCAAGCTCTCGCGCGAGATTTCGGCGGAGTGGCCCAAGTTCATCGAACCTTATCTCAACGACCGCCCCACGCTGGCGTTGTGTGTGGCGTTGGTGGACGCAAATGTTCCTCCGCAAGAAAGCGACCGCCAACTCTTGGATTTTCTTAATGCCTCGGGACGCGATTTTCTCCTGATCGCAACCAAGAGTGACCGGCTCTCCAACAATCAACTGCGCAACGCGCTGAAAAGTCTGGCCGAGGCATATCCAACAGCGCCTGTGATTCCGTTCTCGGCGAAAACCGGAGCCGGACGCGACGAGGTGTGGAAGAAGATCCGGCAATCCGCTGCCGAATTCCCTGCGGTCGCGTTCCAATCTTGAACTTCTCCCGTTAAGGAAAACCACTGAGTCCTTTCGGGGCAGGCCGTTCACACTTCCTCTGAATTTTCCGCGGGAGGGCTACGTAGACTGGGCAGAGACGCATCCCGCAACGAGAGGCCTCCAACAGTTTTCAATCCACAGTCTTGCGGCGGAAGAGTCTCAGTTGCTTATGCTCGATGAAAACAGCGCCGGCGCTTCCTATCTAGCGGCCTTGAAGCGATCGAGCGCACCCCAAGCGGCGGCGGCAGCGCCGGCACAATCTGCCGAAACTGCAACCGGCTCGTCGATCCCGCCGGACAAAGCAAGCTCGGCCGGAGCGGAGAAGCGCAGAAGCCCTCGGTACCGGTGCCAGGGCAGCGCCCATCTGCGCGAAATCAACGGCGGCGCAGCGACGTGGGCGACGTTCACTGACATCGGTCTGCACGGATGCTACGTCGAGGCCGCTGCCACCTATCGCGTCGGTGCGGCGTTGGCCGTAACACTCGAGCTTAACGGTTTCCGGGTCGAGTGCAGGGGAGAAGTGCGCGTGTCCTACCCTAATCTCGGCATGGGCATTTTTTTTACAACAATGTCGGAGGAAGTTCGCGAGCAATTGCGCGATTTGCTGCGGTCGCTCAGGCGGCCTTCGGTGATCCTGGGGATTGGAGTGGCGCCACGCGCCCCCTCGGTTCCCCCGCCCGACGCTTTGCCTCTCATCTCGAACCCGAAGGCAGCCGTTCAGGCGGTCATAAGTTTTTTCGAGGGCCGTCAGATCCTGACTCGAGAAGAGTTTTTTCGGATCTTGCGGAAGAGCCAGAATCCGGGATTGTAGCGACTGTATTCTTTCGATCCCGCCGAGCGCTGGTTCAGCGGACCAGCTGCCGTTTTCCCGGAACCTGACCCGCGGTGACCTAGCCCACGTATCCCCATCACGGCGATTCTCCGCCCGAACGTCTCCCACGATTGGTTATGATGAAAGACTATGGCGGTTTACCTGATCACGGGCATCGGCGGCTTTATCGGATCGTCACTGGCGCGGGAACTGTTGCAGCGTGGCGAACAGGTTCGCGGAGTAGACAATTTCTCAACCGGAAAACGTGAGAACCTAGCCCAGATCCTGGGCCAGATCGACCTTCGTGAGGCGGACATTCTCGATCTCGACGCGATGAGGCTGGCGTGCGCCGGCGCGGATTATGTTTTGCACCAGGCCGCGATCCCGTCGGTGCCCAAATCCGTGCTGGATCCGATCACAAGCAACCGGGCGAATGCAGATGGCACGGTAAACGTTCTGGTGGCGGCGCGGGATGCCAAGGTGAAGCGGGTGATCTACGCCGCGTCGTCGTCGGTTTACGGCGATACTCCGACGCTGCCCAAACACGAGCGCATGACGCCGGATCCGATTTCGCCTTACGCCGTGGCCAAACTGGCCAGCGAGCATTACTTGAAGTCGTTTTACCGCTGCTACGGATTGGAGACGGTGGCGCTGCGCTACTTCAATATTTTTGGTCCGCGGCAGGATCCCTCGTCGCCTTATTCGGGTGTGCTGGCGAAATTCATCACGCAAATGCTGAGCGGGCAGCAGCCGACGATTTTTGGCGACGGAGAACAGAGCCGCGATTTCACTTACATCGACAACGCAGCAGATGCCAACCTGCTGGCCTGCAAAGCTCCAGCGGCGCAAGTGGCCGGCAAAGTGTTCAATGTGGCGACGGGACGGCGGGTCACGCTGAATGAGACATTCAAACTGTTGCAGGCGCTCACTTCGTATTCCGGCTCGCCAACTTATGCGGCGGAGCGCGGCGGCGACATCAAGCATTCGCTGGCCGACATTTCCCAGGCGGAACAGTATCTCGGCTACAAACCCAAGGTAGACTTTGAAACGGGATTGCGGCGGACTGTGGAGTGGTACCGCCGGAAGTGAGTATTGTGAGTGGAATGGCGATTTATGACCAATTGAGGCGAGTGCCTGCGGTGCGGCTGATCCCCAACCTTTCGCCCGAGATGGAACGGATCATGAACAAGGCTCTGGAGAAAGACGCAATCTGCGTTACCAGAGCGCGGCCGAGCTGCGGGCCCCGTACGCCGCCCGTATCCGCACCAATGTCGCATCCTGTTTCTTCTCCAAAAATGCGCTGATCTGGTCGTTCGATGCCTGGCGGATGAGTGCCAGTTTGCAGTTACGGACCTTCCTGGATAGAGACCGGTCTGACCGCACGGCCTCCAACTGCGACTTCGTCGACTCCAAAGTGTCGAGCATCTGCGATTGCTGGACTGCCGTCAGCTTCAGTCGCTTGCTTAGTTCCTCTGTCCGCTTCGCCGGATCGAAATGTCCATTCTGATACCATGCCGCGGACGATACTTGGTTCGGCGACCATTTCCACCATTTCGAGCATGGTCCACGCGCGGAGGTAGATACACACTCGCATAATGGACACTTCTGATTGTCCATCTCGCATGGACACTTCTGATTGCGCATGATGTTCGCGGTGTTCGCGGTGTTCGCGATGTTCGCCGGGTCGCTTGGGTTTTGCGCAACGGCAGAGACCGCGATCAAGCCGACGAAGACCAAGGTCGGTACAATCGGGCATTGTCTTAGCACGGCTTCTCCACGTGTGAAGCTTCGACCTGAGACATCTATAACCAATCAGATTATGAACCCGGAGTTGTAAAAGAGCACTGTCTTTTACGAACCTTTACTTGATGATCCAGCTGTTTTCTGGCCTTTCCGTTTCTGGAGTCGTTGTTGAAATCAGCGATTACACTCAAAACTGGGTCAACGATTGATCTCTTGCCCGTGACGTAGCCCGCCGTCCGGAAGCCGGCTGTTACGTTGGTTATCTACGGTGTGATTACGGACGTGGTTAGAGTTGATGGCATGACACTTTCCTCGATGGTAGTTTCGCGCGATTGGCAGGAAGTCAGTGTTTTGGAATGCATTCTCGGCGGGTTGCACATGGATGTTGCCGTGGAGAGCGAACCGCAGCGCGCCCTCGCACGGCTCACGAACACCAAAATCGATGCGCTGATCGTCGACTGTGACCTGAACGGCACGGGACAGTTTTTTCGCGAACTGCAACGGGACGCTGCACGCGCGAATACGGTGCCGCTGGTGATCATGGGTGGTCCGCAAGGCCGGCGGGACATGGCGGGAACCGGCGCGATGTTCGCTTTCGACAAGCCGATTTCCGTGGAGCAGGCGGTGCGCACGCTCTCTGCGGCGCGCAACATGATCCTCGACGGACGCTTGCGCTACCACCGCGCCGGCTTGGAAGTTCCCGTGACTCTGAGTGGACGACACCAGAAACGAGCGGGAGGACAAATCATCAATTTAAGCCAGGGCGGCCTGCAAGTGCGCATGGACGATGGATTCGATGCCAGCGACCTGTCGCGCATCTCCTTCGAGCTGCCGGGTACGAAGTGCGGAGTGAAGGCTGAGGCGGAAGTGGCCTGGGCCGACGACCGCGGGAATGTTGGCATCCGCTTTGTAAAGATCGCCGCGCAGACGCAACACACGTTGCGGCTTTGGCTGGCGCAGCAGTATTTTGCGAATTAGCGGCGAGCAGTTCTCATTGGTCAGTGTGGGGCGTCGCTCTCCTTTTTTTCTTCATAGCCGGAGATCGCCTGGGCCATGCGAGCGCCCAGGCTGGCTCCTCCAACCATCGCGAACAGCGCCCAGTAGGCAGCGGCGACGAAGACCGCGGCGGCCGATGCGGCGCCCAGTGTGAGGGGCCATTGCGGAAGTTCGTGGGCCATCGAGAGAAAAATCAGGGCGAATAAGAGCAGGGCTGCGATTATGACAAGGCCATCCACCAGCCAGGCGAGTGTGCGTCCAGAGAGCGGGCGAGAGAGCCAGCTTAGCTGCGTACCGGGATCGGAGACTCCAATGGAGCGGTCTTCTTCGCGCTGCGGGTGCAAGGCTTGCGCCGCACCCCGCCGGGCGAAGCCTGGTTCCAGACGGATCACGGGGTGCGGAGGCGCCGACAGAGTCAGCCCATCGTTTTCCTCCACGACGTTTCCTTCTTGAACTTCCTGAACATCCGGTTGAACTTCGGTCCGATCTTCCGCTCGAACCATCGAAAGCGAGGAGGCCGCGAAGATCGAGGCGGGATGTGCGCCGTGCCGGGCGATCGCTTCCAGAAGGCTGGAAAAAATCCACTCATCGATCTGGTGAGCGGTGCGCGCGGGCAGCTCCACGAAGCGAATTCCGCACTGCCCCGTGGAATTGGCCCACCTGACCTCGCCGAGGGTTTCCACGCGCAGGCGAAGAGGCCTGCACTCAAAGCGCAGGCGGACAACCTGTTGCTGGCGCAGCGGGGCGACGGCCTGAACGGCGACACCCTCGCAGTTGAGGTTGCGGATGATTCCACCGTTCGCGCCATCGAGGGTGACGTAGATCAGCGAACGCAGCTCGTGCCGGTAGTGGGTGCGTGCCTGCGGCGCTGGAACAGATGCTGGCTGCATACTCTCCGCCAGGAATAGAACGGGGCCCGTTCAGTAAGATTTTAGTTTCCGGCAGACACGGAACGGCAGTGACAGGGTTGGTTCCCCGAGGTGGTTGTCCAAAGGTGGCAGGCGGCAAGCCGCGGCCTACAAACCTACCCGCTCGCCCAGCAGCGCGCCACGCAGGGAGCGCTCCGATGCCAGCCAGACCTTCACCACTTCAAAAACGATCACGGTGGCGTAGGTGACGGCGATCCAGACGCAAACTTCTTCGATGGGCAGGCCGGACCATGCGCCGATAAAAAGACCGGTCATCTGCGGATGCTGAAAGGTCCACCAGTTGTAAGGCAGGGCCAGGGTCGCTTCCCAGAGCAGGCTGATGAGCAGCATGAGGAAAAGCGTGAGGCTGAGAGCGCGCCAGTTGATGAAGCGCCGCGCCACTGGAAAAAAGCTCACGGCCGGAATGAGTGCGCCGAGGACGAGGAAAGTGAAGTAGCCGGGAAAGCCAGCCTGATCTGCCGGTAACGCGAAATGCTTCTTGTAGAACCATGCGGCGCCAATCAAGAGCACCGCGAGGATCAGCGAGGTGGGATGAAACTGCAGAAGGCGGCGCATCTTGCGGGCTTCAGCGGGATAATCGATCACGTTGTAAGCGGCCAGCCAGAACTCGCCGAGCCAGACGTACAGGAGAAGAACCGCAAGGAAGCCAGTGAAATAGAAGACATATTCTTCCACGGGGACGGGTCTGCCGAGCGCGGGAGCGGAGATGCCCAAGGTGGCGCCCAGGTTGGGATAGCAGAAGAACCACTGCGCCAAGAAAAAGTCGAGCGCGAAGCCCAGCGGAACCAGGATGGCCAGCGTCCACCAGAAAGCGCGCTGCGGGATATGCAAGCCTTCGCTGGGCAGGAACCAGACCGCGATGAGCCCGATAGGGACGATGAACAGCAGCAGGCTGAAGCTGTAGCCGTGAGGGGTGGAAGCCTGGTCGACGGGAATGAGTGGGACGGGCGTGTGAACGGTATACAGCGTGATGGCCGCGGGAATAACGATCATCGCCAGCATGGCGATGACAATACCGACGCAGATTGTGGGGCTGGGGAGTCCGTGAGAGCGGGGTGCGGGCATGAAGGCCTCCGATGGCGCCGTTGAACCTCTGAAATGGGCGTTTCTGAAACCCCAAGGATTCTACACCGGCTGTGGAGAGCGTAGGACCAGCCGATGGCTTGTTCGTTTTTTGATAAGCCAGAAGATAGGTCTTACCAAAGACCATGCCCAACAGAGCATGTCCAACCAATTGCAACTGAGGCAAAACCCCGCTAACTTTAAGTAAATCCCTGCCCGAACCGGATTGCAAAGGTTTGCATACGCGTAAGTGGCAGGGCTACTCAAAGTGGGCAATTGACAATGGCTTGGCTGGATGGCCACACTCGCGACAAGGAAAGTAACTGGCCGGCATTGATAATGGCGACGACTCCCATCAAATCGATCGAAGTTGCCAGACCCTCCGGGGTGACGGTACCGCCGTGGCCGCCGGAGTGGAGTGAATCCGCGCCTGAGCGGAGTTCGGCTGGTGAAGATCGAAATCTGCAACCCTCTGGCCGGGATGCCTTGCAGGCCCTGCTGGCGTTCTCCGCGTTGCACCAGCAAGTGCGGCAGCGGCGCGCGCTGGCCTCGCGGCGGAACGGGTTCGAGGCGACCGCGATCGCCACGGAGTTCGAGCACGGCGAGCAGTTCGTTCTGGACGAAGTGCTGCAGTTGGTCGCCGAACGCGCGATTGCCATCACCGGGGCGGATGGATTGGGAATCGCTCTGGCGGAGAACAACGAAATTGTCCTGCGGGCTTCGGCGGGTGCGATCAAACCGGATGTAGGCCAGCGTATTCAGCGGGACTCGGCCTTTTCCGGAGCGTGTTTTCGCACGGCGCAGATTATCCGCTGCGACGATTCGGAAACCGATGAGCGGGTAAACCTGTACGCGTGCCGCCAACTGGGCGCGCGGTCGATGGTGGCCGTGCCGTTGTGCGGACGCCAGCGCGTGATCGGATTGCTGGAAGCCTTCTCGGCCGATCCCTTCGGGTTCAACGACAGCGACGTGCGCAGCCTGGAGCTGCTGGCGGAGTTGATTCTTGGAGCGCTCAAGCCGGAGGATGAAGACCGCTTCGCGGAATCAGCACAAGTGGCTGAGGCGGAATTGGCTGCGCCCGCAATTACGGCGCAAGTGTTTGCGCCGCCGATCGAAAAAGCTTCCGCTCCGAATATCGCTGCCGTGGTTGAGTTCGTCCCGCAAGTTGAGGACGACACTAAGTCAGCGTCTGCGGATCAGGCTTCGGCGATTGTCGAACCCACGATTGCGACGGCGCTTGCGCTTGCCGAACCGGAGCGTGTAGACGAAGAGGCGATTGTTTCCGAAATCGCAGTGGAAGCTTTGCCCGCTTCGGGTCACCATCCGGGAATCGTGCTGGTGCTCGTGCTGGTAGTAGTCTGCGCGCTCGTGGGCGTAGGGCTGTGGTGGAAGCTGAAGAATGGGCAGCTGGGCGAGGCATTGGTTCCACCGGCTCAGAAAACGATCGCAAAGCACCTGGCGGTGACGAAGCAGGCGGCGTCGGTCACTCCATCTTCGGTCACTCCATCTCCGGTCACATCGAGCGCAAACCCGGATGGGCACCGGAGTTCGGCGGCCAATCTCGACGGCGCCGACGTGGATGCACCGGCTGAATCCGGCACCGGAAGCGTCACGCCGCAGGAGCTGTCAAAGCTGCCGCGCATCACCGGAATTCGGCATTGGTCTTCCGCGGATTCCAGCACGGTTGTGCTCGATCTCGAAGATCAGGTGCAATACGAGGCGCATCGGCTGGCCAATCCGGATCGAATTTATTTCGACTTGCACGATACGTCGCTGGCTCCGGATATTGCGGGAAAGGCCATCGAAGTCGGCGATGCGTTGCTGGCGCGGGTTCGCGTGGCGCAGCCGGTCGCGGGTTTGACGCGCGTGGTGCTGGAGACCACGGGCAACTCGAATTTCTCCGTGAGCCTGGAGCCGAATCCCTACCGCTTGGTGGTGCAGGTGCGGAGGCTGGGCGCGGAGGCAAAGCCTCAAGTCAATCTTTTTCCGGGAGCGGTGGAGGCGGAAAAGCTGGCCATTGTGGTCCCTCCGCCCACGCGTGAAGACTTGCAACTGCGCGCGCGAATGCCCAAGATGCGCATCGTGGTGGATGCGGGCCACGGCGGCTGGGATTTGGGAACCGTGGGCCGTCGCGGCTTGCTGGAAAAAGATCTGGTGCTCGAGATTGCACAACGCTTGGGCAAACTGCTCGAAAGCCGCCTGGGCGCGGATGTGATTCTTACGCGGAAGGAAGACAATTACATTCCGCTGGACGAACGGGCGGGGATGGCGAACCAGGCGCAGGCGGACTTGTTTGTCTCGGTGCATGCCAACTATAGCGATCTGCCCTCGGCGCGCGGCGTGGAAACTTACTACACGAATTTCTTTGCGTCGCCGAACACCAAAGACCTCGATGCAAGGGCGGACGGAAACGCCGGCAAAAATCCCGTAACGGCTGCGCTCTCGCCCGAGGATCTGCATGAGCGGATTGAGCAGTCGCGGCGGCTGGCAGCCAGCGTGCAGCGGTCGCTGTACGCGACATTATCGGCGGAAAATCCTGGGCTGCGCGACCGTGGCGTAAAAGAGGCGTCCTACGTGGTGCTCACCGAGACCGCGATGCCCGGAATTCTGGCGGAAGTTTCGTTCGTCAGCAGTCCCACCGACGAGCAAAAGCTGCGCAGCGACGGCTACCGCGAGCAGATTGCCGAAGCGCTGTACAAGGGCATTGCGCGGTATGCGGCGGGCTCGCGTGGAGTGAAACTGGCAGCGAAGTAGTACCCAGTTGCCAGTACCGAGAACTAAGCCCGCCGCACTCGCCACGTTCGCACCTCGGCGAGCCGCGCCGCGAAGTCGATTCTCACCTTAAGAACACATGCGCCGCATCCTGCACCCGAATGCTCGACTTCCGCCGCGCACCACTCGCCACGTTGTAGGCAACCAGCAGATGTCCTTCGACGATGAGAATCTCCTTGTCGCTGATCCATCCCACCAGCGTCGCATGAGGCAGAAACGCGATGCGCCGTGGCGAATCCTCCACGCTCTTCACCTCGACCGCCGGCAGTTCCACCAAGTCCTTGCGAATGCGCTGCGATTCTTCCGGATTGGCTTGTCCCTGCTCGGCTAGCTGAATCGGTTTGTTCGGCTGCGCGGTGGCAACGATGGTCAACGCCACCGCGCCGAGATCGGGCGAGAGCTTGCCGTTCTCGGTATAGAAACTCACGTCGTAGTCGGGATTCTTGTACGCGGCCAATTCGTCGAACACGGTCAATGTCTTGCCGTGGAGATGCAGCAGAGTCTGATCGTCGCTCTCATTGGCCCATCCGCAGCAGCCCGTGTCGGGAACAGCTTCGAGAATTGCGCCGGCATTCGCGGCGTCCAGCACGCGCCGCAGCGGCGGATCGAGCGGCGATGCCGTCCATTTGCCTGCGCTTTCCTCGTACGAAGCCGCCGACTTATAAATCGGCTTGGTTTGTCCAGCCACAAACTGCGTCAACAGAAAAAACTTCCCAACCCCGTCGTCGGGAACCCACACCTCGCCGTAAGGACAAGTTTCCTCGCAGCCTCCCGTCGGGCAAGAGCAATCGGGCAGCGCGATCGAGAAGACTTCCTCACGCGTCGCGCCGGCGAGATTCGTTCGCCAGCTTAACGACGTCGTCTTGGTGGAAAGATCCACGCCATCGCGCTGCAAGCGCCGCGCCTGGTTCGAAAACCAATAGAGATGCGCGCCATCCGCGGAGAGATATGGCGCTGGCGCGGACTCGGCGATAGCGAGGTTTGATCCCGTGTTGGAAGTTGCGCGAGCGACTTCGCGCGTAAGCGAACTGGCTGTGCGGCCATCCCAGAACCAGACTTTGCGCTCGGCCGCGAAATCGCCTTCCGCTAGAGGCAAAGACACAGGCAGCGCAAACAACATTTGCCCGAGACGATTGACGGAGAAGCCTTGCGGCGCTGCCGCCGCATCGACTGGAACCTTCACCTTCTGCTTCTCGGCAAAGGTGGAAGAATCGTACTCGACCATCTCTCCGGGAGCGCGCAGCACCCATAAGCGATTGCTCTGCGCCACCAGCGAAGCGGCCAGCAGAAGGACAACGCAAAACATTGGAATGAGTCTTCGCATGACATGAATGGTCAGATATTGCGAGTCACCTGCACGATTGTAAATCGTACACTCGCTGGCTATGCAGCTCTTGCGTACAATGGACTTGAGTCAGATGAGCACAAACCCTGAGAATCCAATGACGACCACCACCACTCCTCACGTGCGCCCGCAAGCCACTTCCGCCGAACTTCCCGAAGTCCCGCTAACCACCGAGGGTTACAGCGTTCTGCATCAAATGATGCGCTTTCGCCGGTCGGCCTGGCGAACGCTGCCCGAGGCGACACGCGCAGAAATCGCTCTGGAAGCAGCGACGGTGCTGGGCGCAATGGAAAAGACCGTCGCTGGACAAAATCCGAGTGGGCAATCCGCTCTCTTCTCGCTCATCGGCCACAAGGGCGACCTGATGCTGGTGCACTTTCGCAACTCGTTCGCCGAACTCAACCAGGCGGAACTCTTCCTCGCCGGTTTGCGCCTGAGCGATTATCTCGAACCCACAACTTCTTATCTTTCCATCATCGAGCTCGGACTCTACGATTCCACGCTCAAGATTTATAAAGAACTCGCCGAACAAGGCATCCAACCTCACTCCGACCAGTGGAAAGCCGAGATCGAATGCAAGCTCAACCGGCACAGAGAAGCGATGCATCCCCGGCTGTTCCCCGAGATTCCGCCCAACCGGTACGTGTGCTTTTATCCGATGAACCGGCTGCGCGGCGAAGACAAGAACTGGTATAAGCTCCCGATCGAAGAACGCGCTCGCCAAATGAACGAGCACGGACTGGTGGGCCGCCGCTACGCTGGCGAAGTAAAGCAGATCATTACCGGCTCGATCGGCTTCGACGATTGGGAGTGGGGAGTCGACCTGTTCGCCGACGATCCGCTCGTCTTCAAGAAGCTGATCTACGAAATGCGCTTCGATCATGTCAGCGCCGTGTATGCCCTGTTCGGCCAGTTCTATGTGGGAGTGCGCTGCCCCGCGGCGGCGCTAGAGAAACTGCTCAGCGGAGAACTGCCGCAGTAGCTACGTCTCACACAAAAAACCGTGTTCACCACAGAGGCACAGAGTCACAGAGAAGAACCTCTTGAGTTGTTTGCTTTTCTCTGTGTCTCTGTGACTCTGTGGCGAATTGAGTGAAACAACCGGAGAACTCATGGCAACCCTTGGACTCATCGAATACAAAGACGCCAGCCCCGCGGTGCGCGCGGTTTACGACGACATCATGGCCACGCGCAAGACCGACTGGATCAATAATTTCTGGAAAGCGATCGCGCACGATCCTGCCACGCTGAAGCGCACCTGGGAAGATATCAAGCAGATCATGGCTCCCGGAGCTCTCGATCCGCTGACCAAAGAAATGATCTATGTCGCAGTCAGCGTGACCAACCAGTGCCACTACTGCATCGCCTCGCACACGGTCTCGGCGCAGAAAAAAGGCATGACTGATGCCATGTTCAAAGAATTGATGTCGGTCGTCGGCATGGCCAACGAAACCAACAAGATGGTCACCGGCTATCAGGTGGAAATCGACGAACAGTTCAAGAAGTAGTGGATCGTGGTGAATGATCTTTAGCTTTTCGCTCGTCGCTTCTTCGCGGTGCCCGGTCGCGCAAACTTATACTCACACAGCTTCATATCCACCCTCCGGCCGCGAAACCGCACGCCCTCGGCTTCCAGTCGCAGCCGCTGTTCGACGGCCGAATCCCCGCGCAGCTTGATCTCTCCGCCCGCGCCTAACACGCGCTGCCAGGGCAGTCCGAATCCGCGATGCAATACTTTCGCCACTTGCCGCGCCGCTCCCGGAAGTCCCGCCGCTCGCGCAACCGCTCCGTAAGTCGATACCTTGCCCTGAGGAATGCGTCGAATAGTAGCCTCGATGCGAATCCGCATCTTCGACGCCTGCTTTGCAGACCCCTGCTCTGAAAAAGATTGCCCCGAAAACGATTCCTCTGCACGTCTCTTCCCTGCCCACCTCGGCGACTTCTTGCTTCCCTGCTTCACAGCGCAATCCATCCCACGCGAATCAGCCACAGCGATCCCACCGAAACCAAGAGCCACAGGATAACTCCTTGCAATAGTGGCCAATGCCCCACGCGCTTGATCGTTGCCACCGAAATGCCGCTGCCGATCAAGAACAGAGTCGCGGTCAATCCAACCTTCGCAACTTTCACCGCCATGCCATAAGCGTGAGCTCCAGCCGGCAGATACGTGTTGCACACGGCGGCAAGGCAGAACAAGCCGATGAACCACGGCCACTGAATCTTAGCTTTGGCGCCTCGCACCACCGCCGTCGCCAGCGAGAGTGGAACAATCCACAGCGCGCGCGCCAGCTTCACCGTGGTCGCAATGGCCAGCGCCTCCGCGCCATACTTGGCCGCCGCGCCCACCACCGAACTGGTGTCATGAATGGCCAGCGCCGCCCACAGTCCAAACTGCGATTGCGTCAGCTTGAGCGCCGCGCCAATGGCGGGAAAAATCAGCAGCGCCACGGAATTCAGCACGAACACGGTTCCCAGCGCCACCGCCATCTCTTCGTCCGAAGCCTGCGTGATCGGACCAACGGCGGCAATCGCGCTCCCTCCGCAAATCGCCGTGCCCGTAGAAATCAAAAACGCAGGCACTCGCTTTACGCCCAGCAGCGCTCCCAATCCCATGCCCGCGAGCAGCGTGAAGCTGATGCCCAGCATGGTGTAGACGAACCCGCTCCGTCCCGCCTGAACCACCTGGTGCAGATTCATTCCAAAGCCGAGCCCAACCACCGAGGCCTGCAGCAGAAACTTGGAGAACCTCTTCGCTTCGTCGCCGTAGGGATGAGGCAGAAGTAAACCGAACACCAGCCCCATCGCCAGCGCCACCGGCGGAGACACGAAGCCGCTGGCGCTCACCAGCAGGCACAGAAGAAAAACGATGCGAGGAAAGATTCGAGGCAGCATTCAAGGCAGCATTTCAAGGAGAAGCCCAGCGCGGCCCATCGGCGGCGGATCATTTGCCGCGGCGTGAGCCCCCACTCATCGACCGGGCCTAAGCCGCCTTACGGAAGGACTCGATGGCTTCCGCCTCTGAGTTGTATACATCGAAAACGGTTACCAGTTTGGTGACCTGCAACAAATCGTCCACCCGCTTGGTCAAGTTGGTTAATTTGATCGTGCCGCCGGCGTTTTGCGCAGTCGTACGCAGCGCGACCAAAGTTCCCAGCCCGCCGGAATCGATGTAATTCACTTCGCCCAGATTCAGCACGATGCGATTGTTCTTCGCCACGGCCTGCTTCACGGTATCCCGCAGCAGTGAGGACTCTTCCCCGAACACAATCCGCCCGCTGCAATCCACCACCAGAATTCCATCCTTGGTTCGCGTTGCCAGCTTCAGTTGCATAACGCTCCTTTGCGGTTCGCGCCATACCGCGCAAACGGACCCGCCCGCATACAGGGTTGAGGCACCAGCCTATCGCTTGGCCAGAGGTTTTAGCAAGCGTCGGCGTCTACGGGGTGATGTCAAGCTGCTTGTGTAAATAGGTTGAGGGTGCGGGTTTTCCATTCCAGGTTGAATCTCTGGAAGATGGAGTAGATGATGCGGTCCACGCTCTGGACGTTGACGAAGCAGACCATGGGCC
>Ga0302324_100002753_pt1 | contig 40098 bp, 33 predicted proteins | sample Palsa_T0_1_FD_201949 | JGI IMG/M metagenome (GOLD analysis project Ga0302324, IMG submission 201949) | Peat permafrost microbial communities from Stordalen Mire near Abisko, Sweden - Palsa_T0_1 | ecosystem: Environmental > Terrestrial > Soil > Palsa > Peat permafrost | place: Sweden: Abisko...
CCGTAGCCGCTCCTTGCGACTTTTCTTGCCGCTATTTTTTCGTTCGAAAGTTGGGCGAGTTCTCAAAATATTTCCGCGCGGTTCCGAATTTTGCAATGTCGACGCGCCGACATCAATCCGCAGTTTGACTCGGTAAACATTGCCGATATTCCGCAGCGCTGCATGGATCACGAAATGTTTTCGCCGTACTTGCGCGCAGTCCGTTGGGCTCGATTGTGTCCCCAGCGATTGCCGGAGGGCGCGCATAGTTCATTGGTCAACCGGATTCCAAAATTTCCCGGATCGTAATACGTGTGAAATAATCTGTATGTCGATGATTCCTCTATCACTTTGAAGGGCACGCCCTCATCTTCCCGCTGTTCTGTAGGGCGGCACGTTATCGATAACCTTAACGTATTACGAAGGCTAGATCGATCAAGATATTGACATACCGACCCCGGATCGACAAAATACGTCAGAGGTTTTTGCGATGGAGAAAGTCCGAGTGAAGGTCTCTCCCAAATTCCAAGTCGTTATCCCGAAACCGCTTCGCGACGAACTCAAGATCGAACCCGGCCAGCAGCTTCTCATGTACGCTTTCGACGGTTCGCTCCATCTGGTCCCATCGCGCTCCATCAAGGAGCTGCGGGGCATCGCTAAAGGGATGAGATGGAAAGACGAGTACCGTGACCACACGGAGCGTCTCTGAACTCTACGTCGTCGACTCGTCTGGCTGGCTCGAATATCTCTCCGAGGATTCCAAGGCCGCGGCCTTCGCGCATTACCTGGAAGGGGAAAGCGTGCTCCTTCCTGCGATCGTGCTGTGCGAAGTCTACAAGCACCTCGCCAAACAGCGCGGCCGGACCGTCGCGGACCGGTTCGTCTCGCAGGCCTTCCATCGGCGCGTGGTTCCCCTGGATGAAACCATCGCCCTCGCGGCCGGAAACCTCGCCGTGGAGCATCGCCTCAACACCGCGGATGCCATCGTCTATGCCACCGCACGGATCTGCCAGGCACAGCTGGTGACTGCCGACACCCACTTCCGTGGGTTACCTGGCGTTATCATTCCCTAGCGGCGACACCTGAAAACTTATCTCCGGGCTGGGCCGGTGTCTCGCTTGACGTTCCTCGGCTGGCGTCACTAAGCTACGACATGCTGATTGGTTACGTCATCCGCTCCCTTTGGCTTGCGCTGCTGGTCTACTGGCTTGTCAGCGCGTTTCGAATCAAGCGCGCCAAGCGGATCGAGGGACGGGCTTCACGCCTTTCGCGGATGGCTCTTACCGTCCTCGTTTTTGCCCTCTTGTTCAACTCCAGGGCGCGAGTTGGGTGGTTGGGGGAGAGATTCGTTCCACGGAGTGAAATTATCGCCGTGGTGGGAGCGATTGTTACGGCATTCGGCGTTGGACTTGCTGCATGGGCGCGTTACGTGCTCGGAAAGAACTGGTCCGCCGCCATTACGTTCAAGGAAAATCACGAACTCATCCGCACCGGTCCGTACGCTCGGATCCGCCACCCGATTTATTCCGGGATTATCCTCGGTCTGCTGGGTACCGCGCTAGCCATCGGAGAGTGGCGCGCGCTGGCGGGCACGGCGGTGATGTTCGCATCCTACTTCATCAAGGCCCGTGGTGAAGAATCGCTGCTCGCGCGCGAATTCGGCCCGTCTTTCCAGGAGCACGCTTCGCGCACGGGGATGTTTCTGCCCCGCCTTTAGCGTCTGCGGCGATCTCTTGAGAACCCCTTTCATCTCATTCCGGATTTCTGCTAGGGTGGCGGGCATGAAGCGACTTCTGCTGGCGGCTATGTTGATCGCGGCGCTGTGCGCGGCCGCGATGCACGCGGATTCGCGCGCCAAGACTGGCTCGGACGCCCGGGCGCGGGAGTTGATCCGCTTGCTGAACTTGCGCGTTCTGCCGAAGGAGTCCGGCTATCTCGGAATCATCGGTCGCTCGGCGCAGTCGGTCAGCATCGCCGGCCAGTCGCTCGCCGTGCAGAGCCAGAACTACTACATGCTCACTCGCGACCGGCCCGTGAACTATCTGCACCGGCTCGTCCCGGACGATACGCACATCCTGATCGAAGGCGGACCCGTGGACTATTTCATTTTCCATCCCGATGGCCGCGCCGAAAAGGTGACTCTGGGGATGGACCTCGCCGCCGGCCAGCGCCCCGTGATTGCGGTGCCGGGCGGCTGCTGGAAGGCGTTGCGTTTACGCGACGGAGTGAGCTATGCCCTGATGGCCAACACACTCTCTCCGGAATTTACACCCGACCGCGTACAAATCGGGGCCGGTGCGGCGTGGGTGAAGCGTTACACCGGAGGAGCGCCGTGGGCGAGCGCGCAGGTTCTGCGCGAACTTGTCGGCCCTAATTGGAAAGGGAAGTAAGAATCGCGCCGCGGGTGGCACTCAAGAGTTCAATTGGATGGGATGCCGGTTCTAACGCAGATACAAAGGGGCTATACGGATCCGCGGAAGCTGCGCAAAGCGCTGGCTTCATCGCCTTGCACATCGAACACGGTGTAAAGGCGGGTGATCTGCAGAATGTCATGCACGCGGCGGGTCAGACGAACCAGCTTGAGTTCGCCCTGCGCGCTGCGCACAGTGGTATAGGCGGCGACCATTTCGCCGATTCCGGAGCTGTCGATGTAGTCGACGTCGCCCAGGTCGAGAAGAATCTTGCGGCGGCCGTTCTCGACCAGCTCGCGGATCATCTTGCGCAGGATCGCGCTGCCTTCACCCAGAGTGATCTTGCCGCTAAAGTCCACTATGGCTACGTCGCCAACTTCCCGGCATGTACCTTGTAACGCCACAAGACCCTCGCAGGACGATCTACTTTGGCTGAGAGCTTCCGTTACTGGAGCCGCTCGAAGGGAGGTTCTTCACCATCACAAGTTCGGCTCCCCCGGAAGGGCTGCGCAGCACCTTGAAATCGTCCATAAACGCCCGCATCAGAAACAATCCCCGGCCCGATGTGCGGAGCAGATTTTCTTCCGCGAGACAGTCGGGAATTTCTGTGAGTTCGAAGCCAGGTCCTTCGTCCAGAATGCGAATGGTCATCTTTTCCGGATCGAATTCCACCGCGATCGAAATCTTCTTCTTCCGATCCTGCTGGTTGCCGTAATTGTACGCGTTTACGACGCCCTCGCGAACGGCCATCCCTATCTTATGCACTTCCTCGTTGCTGAAACCAGCCGATTCCGCCACACCCACCACAATGTTCTCGGCAAGGTCGACGCTTTCCAGCAGCGTTTCCAGCGTGACCGCGAGGCGTTGGGTCTTGGAAATCATTCAGGGTCGAAGAAAAGACATTTGCAACGACAAGTCATCAACGACAGCTATGCGTACCATAGCGCCGTGAGGCAAGTCAATGACGCCAGTGCATGGCGCCGGTCAACCATGTGCGCTGCCTTGGCTTCCCAGCCCGCTGGGACTATTTCATTGTCAGGAGCACCTTGCCGATATTCTTGCGCTCGTGGATGTATTGGTGGGCTGCCGGGGCTTGAGCCAGGGGGAACGTTTTCCCGACCAGCGGCTTGATTTTGCCGTCGGCATACAGCTGAAAAAGCTGGTCGATTTCCCGCTGTAGAAGAGTGCCGCGGGATATCAAGCCTCCCAGGCTTACGCCGATCACGGCTATGTTCTCGCTCATCAGCTTGAGGGGATGGAACCTGCGGGTCTGCGCGAGCGCCGAGAGGGCTTTCAGCAGGTTCCGCTTTCCGTTGGGGGTGACGGCAGTTGAAAATCCGTAAATCACCAGTCTTCCGGTGGGCCCGAGGCATTCGTGGCTGCGTGAGAACGATTTGCCGCCGGTCGCGTCCATCACCATCTCGATCCCATCGGGGGCAAACTTGCGAACGGCCCCGACGAAGTCCGTCTTCTCGTGGTCGATCAGATGGTCGACTCCGAGCTTTCGCAGATACTCGTGCTTCGCGGCTCCCGCCGTGCCGTAAATTACCAGCCCGCGCGCCCGCGCCAGCTGCACGGCGGCAATCCCGACGCCTCCCCCCGCGCCATGAATCAGGATCCGGTCGCCCGGCTGCAGATTGCCCATCGTGACGATCGAGTGGTAGGCCGTCAGGTAGTTCACCGGCATCGCAGCGGCATCCTCAAAAGGCATGCCGGGGGGCAGGCGGTAGACCTGCTGCACTGGTACGGCGATCCATTCCGCGTAGGCTTTCAGGCCCGATATCGCAGCCACGGCCTCGCCTGGCCGCAAGGGCGTGGGCTGGGTGGAGCGGCCGCCCTCGGCCGTCTTTTCCACCACGCCGGCAATTTCCAAGCCGGGAATGAACGGAGGCTTGGGCACGCCGGGATACACACCCATGCGCTGCATCAGATCGGCGAAATTGACGCCAATCGCTTTAACGCGAACGAGCACCTCGCCCGGCTTGGGCTGGGGATCGGGCATCTCCCGCGCCTCAAGAACTTCCGGCGGCCCATACCTCCGAACCACCATAGCGCGCATCTAACTCTCCTTTGCGGTCAGCCCCCGGATTCAGAGGGATGACGGCGTGTAGACAGGCCCTGCGGGGTTTTCGTTTGGCGATTCAAGAATCTTACTTTAAAGTGTTAGACTTTGTGCAACCATGAAAACACAACAAAAATATAAGGCAGTTTGGGCGATCGCCGGTGGTTTGCTGATCGTCTGCGCGTGTCCCGCGGCGAATGGCCCGGTGGCAAAGTCGGACCCGGGGCAGGCGATTCTCACCGCCATGCAGGACGAACTCACCCGCTCCATGACAGCTCTTTCCCAAGGCGATCCGGCCGCCTATTTCATCAGCTACACGGTAGCAGACCGCCAGTACTCTTCGGTTTCCGGTTCCAATGGCGCGCTCCTGACGAGCAGCGACGACCGCGGCCGATGGCTCGAAGTGCAGACGCGCACCGGAACCTATCAACTGGACGACACGCACAAGCTCGCCGACCGGCAGCCGAGTTGGACGAGCCCCGGCACGTCAACCGTGCTGGACGATGATATCCCGGTTCTTCGCCGGGAGATCTGGCGAGAGACCGACAGGCAGTATCGCGCCGCTTCGGAAGCCTTGATCAAGGTGAAGACGAGCCAGCAAGTGGAAGTGCAGACGGCAGAAGGCGCCGCGCCTGATTTTTCCAAAGAAGCGCCGCACACCTCCGTTGGCGCGCGTGTGGAAATCCAAGTGGACCGCAAGCCCTGGGAAGAGCGCGTGAGGAAATACAGCGCCGCGTTCAGCAAATCGCCGGCGGTGCTGAATTCGATCGCCACATTCTCGGCGCTGGGCATGAATCAGTATCAGGTGAACAGCGAAGGGACGAAACTGGCGTTCGGGCAGGTGCACTACCGCCTCGAACTCTACGTGCAGAGCAAGGCGCCCGACGGCATGGACATCAACCGGTTCGCCAATTTCGACTGGCTCAATCCTAAGGACGCTCCGGACGACAAGACCGTCTTTGCGCGCATTCAGATAATGATTAAAGAAACCGAAGGCCTCGACAACGCTCCGCTGATCGATCCGTATGCCGGGCCCGCGCTTCTGACGGGCCGCGCCGCGGCGGTCTTCTTCCACGAGGTTTTCGGCCACCGTTCCGAGGGCTTCCGCCAGAAGGACATCAACGAGGGCCAAACATTTACCAGCAAAGTCGGCGAGCAGATCCTTCCCGATTTTCTCTCCATCAAGGACGATCCGACCGAGGCAACCCTAGGAAGCCAGATGCTTCTCGGCAATTACGCCTTCGATGATGAAGGCGTGCCGGCGCAGAATGTCCAACTAATCGACCGCGGCGTGCTGAAAACTTTTCTCATGGGCCGGTCTCCGCTGGTGAGTGTTCCACAGTCCAACGGGCACGGGCGCCGGCAGCTCGGCTACGTGCCGGTGGCGCGCCAGGGCAACTTGATCGTTTCAAGCTCGAAGACGATGACCAACGACCAGCTGCGGCAAAAGCTCATCGAGCTGGTGAAGGAGCAGGGCAAGCCGTTCGGCCTCTTGATTGACGACATTGCCGGCGGCTTCACCTTTACGGGCCGGGGAAATCCGCAGGCGTTCCAGGTGCTTCCGCTGGTCGTTTACAAGGTTTTCCCGGACGGCCGGCCCGACCAGCTGGTCCGCGGCGTGGATATCGTGGGGACGCCGCTTGTGTCGCTCACCAAGATCGTCGCTACAGGAGACACGCCCGATATTTTCAACGGGTATTGCGGCGCTGAATCAGGCTCGGTGCCGGTTTCCGCCGTGGCGCCCGCGATCCTGATTTCCGAGATGGAGGTGCAGAAGAAGGAGACCTCCACCGACCGGCCGCCGATCCTGCCGCCCCCGGGACACGATACCGAGACAAAGGGAGATGCTCAGTGAAGAGAATCCCGGTCGTGCCTCTGTTCCTGGCTTTGTCCCTGGGAATGCCGCTGATGGCCGCGCAGCCTCGCGCGAAGAGCCCGGCGCCGCAAGCCGCGCCGATCCCCGCGGGCGAAAATGACAAGACCCTGCAAGCCATGCGCGACGAATTGGAACGGTCGCGCACACGTTTGCAACTCCCGGGCGTGGACAAACCTTTCTATATCGAGTACCGCCTGCTGGACGTCGACGTCCGCAGCATTACCGCCTCTTTCGGAGCGCTCATGGCCAGCGACACCGAGCGCAGCCGCTTCATGAGCGTGGACGTGCGCGTCGGCAACTATCATCTCGATAGCTCCAACTTCATCAGCGAGGATGGCTTCCGCGGCTTTCTTGGATCTACCGGGCAGGTCGGCATCGACCGCGACTACAATTCGCTGAGGCAGGATCTGTGGCTCGCCACCGACCAGGCCTACAAAGCGGCCGTGACACAGATGTCGCTCAAGAACGCGTTTCTGCGCAGCCTTACCAAGGCCCCTGAAATCGACGATTTCTCCCAGGCGCCTGGCATTGTGAAGGTCGATCCGCGCATCGAGCCGGATTGGACCTCGCGCAACTGGGATAACGAGGCGCGCGACGCTTCCGCCGCGCTGAAAAACTTCGAGGAACTCGACGGAACGCGGGTGAACTATTACCTGATTTACGTGACTTCTTACCTGATGACCAGCGAAGGCACTACGATCCGCACCTCGAAGAGCGTAGCGGCGGTCGAAGCCTCGATGGACACGCATGCGTCGGACGGAATGTCGCTTCACAATTACTATGCGACCTACGCGGCACACCCCGCCGACCTTCCCGACCCGGCAACCGTGAGCAAAGGTCTCACCCAGGCCGCGACGACGCTTGTCGAGTTGCGCGCGAGCCCGCTGGTGACGGATATAACCGGCCCGATGCTCTTCGATTCTCCTGCGGCGGCTTCCATGCTGGCGCAGGTGCTTCCCGCTTCACTTTCGGGGGCGCGGCCACCCTTATCCATGACGCCGCAATTCGATCAAATGATGGCGCGCGTGGGCGCGAATAGCGAATGGAGCGGGCGCGTGGGATCGCGCGTGTTTCCCACCACGATGACTCTCGTCGACGATCCTACGCTCAAGGATTTTAAGGGCCAGCCGCTGCTCGGCAGCTACGATGTGGACGATGAAGGCGTGAAAGGCCAGCCGATCACTGTGGTGGAGCATGGAATTTTGAGAGATTTGCTCATGTCCCGCAGGCCCGGGCCTGATTTCGAGCCTTCCAACGGCCACGCTCGCTCGGCCGATCTTTCCGACACCAAGCCGTTGAGCAGCAACCTGCTGCTTCAATCGAGCGATCCGCTCAAGCCGGCCGATCTCATGAAGAAATTCCTCGATGCCTGCCGGGACGACGGGCATCAATGGTGCCTCGAAGTAAAGCGCATGGATAATCCGGCGCTGTCTTCGGTGCTTCAGGAGGACTTCTCCGATTTCATCGGCGGCCTGGCGGGCGGGATCTCGAGCGGTATGCGTGTACCTTTGCTCGTCTACCGGGTGTATGTGGCCGACGGCCGCCAGGAGCTTGTTCGCGGGGCAATTATCGATGGACTGACGCTGCGCTCGCTGCGGAATATTTCCGCTGCGGGAGACGACACGGCGGCGTTCACGTATATGCAGAATTCTGCCGGCGGCTTCGCCGGATCGGCGCTGGGGGCGTTCGGATCGGCGCAGGGCGGAATCCCGAGTACGGTGATTACTCCGTCGCTGTTGCTCGATGAAGTGGATGTTCGCGGGTTTCACGGCGAGCCGAGGCGCGTTCCGCTGGTTCCTGCCCCACCCCTTAAGTAACTGAAAACCGCTCGTTGCACCGCATAAATACGGGGCTCCCGGCCACGCTGCTCTCCCCTCGCGCTTCTGGCCCGGCTTCGTGCCGCTTCGCGGCTCGCGTATAATCGCGCCCATATGCCCCAGGTGATTTCAGAGGCCTCTCGCGAGAAGCGGATGGCGGCCCTCGGCTCGGTTTTTTCGGCTGTGGCGCTTGTGTTCCTCAAGGTCTTTCTCGCGGTGGCCACCGGCAGCCTGGGCGTTCTGTCGGAAGCGCTGCACTCCATTCTGGATCTGGTCGCCGCGATCATCACCTTCCTGTCCGTGCGAGTTTCGGACAAGCCTGCGGACGCCGAACATCTCTACGGCCACGGGAAGGTCGAGAGCTTTTCGGCGTTCGTCGAGACCGGCCTGCTGATCCTCACCGCGCTGTACATCATTTGGGAAGCGTTCCAAAGGCTGCTGTTTCATTCCGCGAAGATTCGCCCGAGTGTGACAGCCATCTTGATTCTCGTCCTCGCGATGGGGATCGATTTTGTCCGCTCGCGCTCCCTCAATCGCATCGCGCAAAAATACCCCAGCGAAGCCCTGGAGGCGGATGCACTGCATTTCTCCACCGACGTGTGGAGCACGTTTGTGGTGATCGTGGGCATCAGCGCGGCGTGGCTGGGGATCAAATTCGGCATCGCGTGGCTGGGGTCGCTCGATGCGGTGGCCGCGCTCGGGGTAGCGGGAGTGATCATCTGGGTGGGCTCGCGCCTGGGAAAGCGCACGCTGGACGCGCTGCTCGACGTGGCTCCCCACGGGCTTCGAGAAGACATTACCCGGGCGGTGAACGAAACCGAAGGCGTGCTGGACACCGAACGCGTGCGCGTGCGGCGCGCCGGCCAGCGCTATTTCGTGGACGTGACCATCAGCGTGCCGCGCACCGCCAGCCTCGAGCAGGCCCATGCCGCGAGCGACGCCGTGGAAAACACGATCGGCCGCATGGTTCCGGCCGATGTGATGGTGCATGTGGAACCTCGCGCGCGCAGCAACGAGCACCTTTTCGAAACGATCCGCGCCATCGCGCAGCGGCGCGGGCTGGCGGTTCACGAGTTATCCGCGCATCAACTCGACGGCCGCCTGTTCGTGGAATTGCATCTGGAAGTCGATGAAAAGGCGAGCCTGCGCGAGGCGCATCACCGAGCCACGGAACTCGAAAGCGACATCCTCAGCGTGGCGGACCCGCGGGCGCTCGTCAACATCCACATTGAGCCGCTGGGCGCTCGCATCCCCGGAGCCGCGGAAATGAAGGGGCTTTCCGTATCGGTGCAGAATTTTCTCAACTCATTGCCGGCGGAATATCACGAACTCACGAATTGCCACGAGGTGCATGTCCGCACGGTGGAACACAAAATTCTCGTTTCGTGCCACTGCGCCATGGACGGCGGCTTGCCAATCACGCAGGTTCACGACATCACCGCCAAGCTCGAAGACCGCGTGAAGGAACGATTTCCTCAAATCTACCGCCTGACGATTCATCCCGAACCGATCGAAGAGAGCTGACTCCTTCCTTGAAACACCTGCGCGCCCAGCGCCAGAACGGCCGGGAAGCATTCCAGCACATAGCGCGGCTCGGGCGCCTCGTCGGCAAACGCGGCGAAATAGATCGTGCGGACCAGTATAAATGCGATCAACAGCGCCCATCCCGGCCTGCGGCGCGCAATCCAGGCCCCGGCCAGCGCCAGCGCGATATAAATTCCATTGACGATCACGACGCTCAGGCTGGTCAGGAAATCGCGCCGGTCGTCGCGCCACTCATCCCGAAACGGCCACAGATTGCCCGACACAGGAAGCAGTTCCACACGCGGCGTAAACCACAGCGTGAGCGAGCGCAGGAAAGGAACCTTCAGATAGGTGCGCAGCGGATGCCGGGCCGTTCTCTCTCGCGCGATTTCGCCGAGCTCACGGTCCTGGTCGCGGTTCCAGCTCAAAGTGTCGTTATATTTTTCGAAGATTTCAGCGAGGCGCGCCTTCTGCTGGGGAGAATCGAACGCCGAGGGCGGAAGATCGTCCATCGAAATTTCTTCCACATCGAGCTTCCACGTGACGAGGTAGACGTCCCGGAATCGCCACAGCCAGGTGTTGATCCAGTCATCGAAGCCAAGGGGCGCAAATTCGCCTGGCAGGGTACTGTAATGCGGCGCGAGAAATTGCACGTCGTGCAGCTCGTTCCAGTTGCGGACGGCCCACGGCAGAAGAGGCAGAAGTAAGCCGGCGCCCATGAGCGCCCCGGCGCGAATCAGGTTTTTCCATTCGGTCGGACGCCACCACTTCACCACCAACGTGAGAGCCACCGCCAGCAATAGAAGGGGAGTTTCCGGGCGCACCAGCGTTCCGAATCCGGCGACGAGCCCCCCTAGAAACCATTGGCTGAAGCCTGAACTTGCCTCGAACACTGAGGAAGCTGCGTATGCTTCGAGCAGCACCAGCAGGGCTAAAGTCGTGAGGAAGATCACCAAAGTCTCGGTCAGTAACACCGAAGTGTAGTTGGCCGTAAAAGGGCAAAGAGCCGCGAGCCAGAGCCCGGCCAGCGCCACTCGCCCCCGCGATTCGGGCCTTGCGAGGCGTGCAGCGAGCAGAGCTACCAGGAAGCACGTCGCCAGATCTACGAACGCCTGCGAGACCATCACGGGCCGTGGCGACTGCCCGAAGAACGCGAAAATCGCCGCCAGAAAGGCGGGGTAACCAGGTACGCGCATGTCTACGGGCGTGAGGTGTCCCCCGATCGGGAACCCGTAAACCCCCTTCTTGAGCCAATTCCAGGCCAATTCGATGTAGAATGGCGCATCTCCAGAATCCTGAACCGGGAACTTCAGGATGAAAAACAGGCGCAACGCTAATCCTGTCAGCATCGCAAGACCGGCACTTACGCGCAGCTTAGAAGAAGTCATGTGGTGGCTTTCTAACGAGTGGCGTGCCGGCGCGTCTAATTATCATGTCGAGTTGCGACGAAGGAAAGGAACCGTGCTGGTACCGTCTTGATAAAGGGCAATGTTCTGCATAGGCTCAAGGGATTGAGACGCCCCAGCTTGGAATGCACCGATGGCTGAGCGCAAGCCCATTTTTTACGATCAGGAGCGTCGCCGCTGGCGCCGCACCCGGCTGGTGCTGGAACTCACGGGCGCCCTTTTCACGTTGGTCCTCGTCGTGTTCCTGTTGAATGTTGTCCGCAACCCCGAACTGCCGGAACTTTTGCGGCCCGATACCCGCGGAGGGCTGCACGCCATCCCCTTCGGTCCGAAGGCCAAGCCGATCCGCCGCGGCCGCAAGCGCAAGATCGCTGCCCTGGGCAAAATTCCGCAGAATTACGAACCCCTGCGCGCCGCCTTCTACGTGAGCGACGATTATACGAGCCTCGCCTCTCTGCAGCTGCATTTCCGCGACATCGATTTACTGATCCCCGAGGCGCTGCATGCCGTTTCCGCGGACGGGCATCTGGACGCGGATCCCGATCCGAAGCTGACCGGCTTCCTGAAATCGCTTCAGGCCCGCGGAATCGACCTTCCCATGATGTCGATGGTGAATAACTACGACGGCAAAAAGGGGTGGTGCCCGCCGGAGATGCTGCAAATGCTGGCGAACCCCGCGGCGCGCACGCGTCTCGCGCAGCAGCTCGAGCAATACGCGGACGCCGAGCGGCAACCCGGCGTGGTGGTCGACTTCGAATCGCTGCCAAAAGCCAGCGAGCCCGACTTCGAGCGCTTCACCCATGACCTCAGCTCAGACCTGCATGCCAAGGGACTGAAGCTGATGGTGGCGCTGCCGGCCGCCGACTTCAGCTACGACTACAAATATTTCGCCTCCCAGGCCGACGCTATCATCCTGATGAATTACGATTTTCACTGGCCCACATCTTCGCCCGGCCCCATCGCGCCCCAGGATTGGTTTGTGCGCAATATCGAGAACATGCTGAAGCTGGTTCCCGCCGACAAGATCGTGATGGGCATCGCGAATTACGGCTACGACTGGCCGGCGAAGTCCAAGAAAGTGCCTCATCCGGTGGCGCAGGCGGTGACGTTTCAGCAAGGCGTGATCACGGCGGTCGAGTCGCAGTCCGATATCGTATTCGATCCGGATACCTTCAACCCCCATTACTCCTACGAAGACGAGAAAAACCAGGTCCACAACGTGTGGATGCTCGACGGTGTCACCGCCTACAACCAGATCCGCGCGGCGGAAAGCGCCGGCGTCCGCGGCACCGCCCTGTGGCGTCTTGGGATGGAAGACCCGTCGATGTGGTACATCTGGGATTCCACCAATCCCACCGAAGCCGAACGCGACAAGCTGGAGGATCTTCCGCCGGGTTATGACCTTGTTCTGGAAGGCGACGGCGACATCTGGCGCGTGACGGCCACTCCGAAGAGCGGCCAGCGGACTCTCGATTTCGACGCGCAAAGCGACGTATTCGACGACGAAAGCTTCCAGACCTATCCGATGTCCTGGAGAATTCAGCAAATGGGAGCCGCGGATCGCAAGGTGGCTCTCACGTTCGACGATGGGCCCGATCCGGTGTGGACGCCCAAGATTCTCGACGTTCTGAAGCAGAAGGACACCCCGGCTTCCTTTTTCGTGATCGGGAGCGAAGCGAATCAGCAAGCCAATATCGTCAAACGCGAGTTCTCGCAGGGCGACGAGATCGGCAATCACACCTTCACGCACCCGGAATTCGACACGATTTCGAAAACACAGCTACAGCTGGAATTGAATCTCACCGAACTGCTGCTTGAAAGCAGCCTTGGCGTGAAGACGACGCTGTTCCGCCCTCCCTACGGGATCGATCACCAGCCGGAAACAGCTAGCGAGGTTCAGAACCTGCCGATACCCCAGTCGATGGGATACGTCATCGTAGGCGCGCGCATCGATCCGCACGATTGGGGCGAAGCCGACGGCGGGGCTCCCCCGCCGGTTCAGACGATCGTGCAGCGCGTGCTGGACGACACCGAGGCCAACAAGGGAAATATCATCCTGCTGCACGATGGCGGCGGAGATCGCAGCCACACGGTGGCGGCGCTGCCGCAGATCATCGATGGATTGCGCGCCAAGGGCTATCAGTTCGTTCAGGTGTCTGACCTGCTCGGGCAGCAGCGCGCCGAGGTGATGCCGCAACTGAGCCATCGCGAGTGGCTGCTGGTTCGCGCCGATGCTTTTATCTTCGACGTGTTCCGGTGGACGCGCGCGTCAATCGCTTTCATCTTCGTCGCGGGAATTTTGCTGGTGGGTGGCCGGGCTTTGATCATTGGACTCCTCGCGCTAATCGAAAAGCTGCGCCCCTCGCCCGGAGATCATCCGGAATACAAGCCTAGGGTTACCGTGCTGATCCCTGCCTACAACGAAGAATCGGTGATTGTGGATACGGTTTACTCCGCGCTAGCCTCCGATTATCCGAAGCTCGAAATTCTGGTGATCGACGACGGCTCGCTGGACCGCACCGCGGAGCTGGTGCGCTCGAACTTTGGACGCGAGCCGCGCGTGCGCCTGCTGCTGCAAACCAATCATGGCAAGCCCGCAGCGCTGAACCATGGCCTGGCGGAGGCCACCGGCGAAATCGCCGTTTGCATCGATGCGGATACGATCGTGGACCCGGACGCGATCTCCCGGCTGGTGCGCAATTTCGTGGACGAGAGAGTGGGCGCCGTCGCCGGCAACGTGAAGGTGATGAACCGCAATCGCTGGCTCACCCGCTGGCAGGCGCTTGAATACATCACCAGCCAGAACCTCGAAAAGCGCGCGTTCGATCTCCTGAACTGCATCCCGGTGGTTCCCGGCGCCGTTGGAGCCTGGCGAACGGACCTGCTGCGCAGCCATAACGGCTTTTCGGGAGACACCGTGGCCGAGGATACCGATCTGACGCTCACCATCCGGCGCGACGGCTGGAAAATCCTTTACGACGAGGAAGCCATCGGCCGCACGGAGGTTCCGGACACGATCGACGCCCTGATCCGCCAGCGCTTTCGCTGGACCTTTGGCACGCTTCAGGCGATCTGGAAGCACCGCGACACCGTCGGCAAGCCTCAATACGGCACGCTCGGTTGGATTGCCGTGCCGAACATCTTTCTCTTCCAGATTGTGCTTCCGCTGGTGTCGCCCATCATCGACCTGATGTTTGTGATGACCCTCGCGCTTTGGGGGCTCGCCCAGCTTCGCATCACCCGGCTTCCGCAGCTCTGGACGTCGCAGGATGTGGAGCGCTCGCTGATCTTCTTTGCTCTGTTCATGCTGATCGATCTATTTACCTGCGTGGTCGCGTTCGCGCTGGAAAAGCACGAAGACTGGACGCTGCTCGCCCCGCTGATCCTGCAGCGTTTTTACTACCGCCAAATGATGTACGTGGTGCTCTTCCGCGCTCTCAAGGAAGCCGTGCAGGGACGGCCGGTGGGATGGCGAGGCGTCGAACCGCAGGTTCCGGCACCTGTGGGGCAAGTCTAGAGCTGGACTTTTTCGCCCGCCCGCGTCGCTCTGCCAGAGCTTGAAACGTTTGTCCACCAGGGGTATGTTTTGGGAGTAAGCCCATGCCCATCCGCATCATTACCGTCGAACGCGAGTATGGCAGCGGAGGCGCGGCGATCGCCCAGGCCCTTGCTCAGCGGCTTGGCTGGAAGCTCTGGGACCGCGACCTGACCGAGGAAATTGCCCGCGTGGCGAACGTCGATCACCGGGCTGCCATGCGCTGCGACGAACGAAGGGATACGCTGCTCTACCGGCTATTCAAAGTTTACGCGCGCGGAAGTTACGAGCGGGCCCTTCCTTTGGGCGAGCGAGCCGGGTTTGACGCCGATCAGATGGTGGAGACCCTTCAAAAGGTCATCGAGGACGTGGCGTCGCGAGGCAAGTCGGTGATCGTAGGGCGTGGATCGGCGTACTTCCTGCGCAATCGCCGCGACGCATTTCATTTGTTCACCTATGCGCCTGTCGATGAAAAGGTACGGCGACTCAAGTCGGTTTGCAAAACCGAGAAGGAAGCGCTCCAGCTGATCGAAGAAATCGATCGTGAGCGCAGCGCCTTCATTCGCCACTACTTTCACGCCGAATGGCCCAATCGAGCTTTTTACAACATCATGATCAACACAAAGTTTGGCGACGAGCATGTGGTGGAGACTGTTCTTCAGCAGATCGCCGCACTTGAGAAAGCCGAAGTCCCCCAAAGCGCCACCGCCTGACCCCACGCGACGCCCGCGCTTGCCGATTCACGCGCGTTCCCGTACTCTAAATTTTTTGTTGTCCGCGCGATTTTCGACGCGAAGGAGTGGAATGGCCTGTCCGATTTGCGAGAAGCGCCCGCCGAAGCGCTTTTGCCCCGCGAAGGGCGAGAAAATCTGCGCGATCTGCTGCGGAAAAGAGCGCGAAGTAACTATCGATTGCCCCTATGACTGTTCTTACCTGATCGCCGCGCATCGCTACGAAGCGGAACACGGCAAGCCGCTCCCGCCTGCCGATTTTCCGTACCGCGACATCGTCTTTCAGCCTGACTTCGTCTACGAGCGCTGGCCTGTGGTCAGCAACATTGCCGAGGCGATTCTGGGCTTCCAGTTCCGGAATAAGGAACTCCACGATGACGGCGTCTCAGCCGCTCTGGAAAGCCTTGCCGAAACGTATCGCACGCTCGGAACCGGAATCTACTATGAAAAGCCCCCCGATTCACCTGTGGCGCGCGGCCTCTACGGCCAGATTGCCGAATCCCTTCAGAATTTTCGAACCAAGGAAGCGGAGCGCCTGGGCCTGGCTTCTTCGGTGAAGGAATCAGATATTTTTCGCCTGCTGGTTTTTCTGCTGCGTATTTGCAAACAGGAAACGAAAGGGCGTCCGCGTTCCCGCGCTTTTCTCGATTTTCTTCGCTCCCGGTTCCCGCTTCCCGAGAGCGCGCCCAAAGAGGCGTCGCGCATCATCATGCCGTAGCGACTGCGGGTTCCCATGCCTCTCCCGAAATGCGGCGCTTTGTGCCGCTCCCGCCGCAGAAATGGGAGGTCGTCCTGCCATGAAAGCAGCCAGGCAGATCAGCGCGAAGAGCATGGTGAATGCGGAGACCGTCTTGAGCTTCACCCCGCGCACCGGCTTCGCTTCTTCCTGCGCGACTTCGTGTGAGATCGGCGTCGCGTGCCTTCGATAGTTCTGTTTACTCCGTCGCTTTCTTCTGGCCTGCGGCATCTTAGCCTCCCTTTTGAAATCCGAGCTGCATCTGTGTCGAATGCCACGGGCGCGTGCCCGACCGATCGGGCCGCGAACCCAGGCCATACTTGCGACGCAGCCGCTCTACTCGCTCCGCTATCTCTTTGCGGTATTCCTCCGGAGCATTGCCGTAGCGTCCATACCAGGCGCCGTACTGCTTCACGAGCCTGGGGAACTTCTCGCGCAGAAACGGCAAGAACTGCTTCAGCGACGAGGGCATCAGGAACAGCACATTCGCCGCGAACCATTGCGCGCCGGTTTCGCTCACGCCACGTGCAAGCGCATCGAGGTCTTCTTCACGGTCGGTAAGGCCCGGAAGAACGGGCATTGCCAGCACTCCAGCCGAGATACCCGCCTCTCTCAATTTGCGGACCGCTTCCAGACGCAAGTCCGGCCGGGGAGCGCGCGGCTCGAGCATCCGGGCGAGACGAGTCTTGAGCGTGGTGATACTCAGATTGACGCTCAGAGCTGATTTCGCCGAAATGCGCTGCAACAAGTCGATATCGCGCAGCACCTGATTGGATTTGGTGGTGATGGAGAGGCTGAGTCCCTCGCGTTCGGCCATTCTTTCGAGAATCGCGCGGGTGGCGCCGAACTCCTTCTCCGCGGGCTGGTAGGGGTCCGTGGCCGTCCCGATGGCGATATGCTCGCCCCATATCTTCTCGCTCCCCAGATCGCGTTCGGCGAGAGGCCCGGCGTCCTGCTTCACATAAATCTTGGTTTCAAATTCCCCGCCATCAAGCTCCATGTATTCGTGGGTGTACCGCGCGTAGCAGTATTTGCACCCGAATTCACATCCCCGGTAAGGGTTGACCGTCCAGCGGAACGGCACCCGCTCCGAATGGCACTCGTTCAGGATCGATTTGACGGGGAGGAGAAAATACTCCGTCCCGCGCTTGGCTTCGGCGCAAGGGGAGGAGGCAGCGAGGCGAGCAATGCCGACCAGTTCCGTAGCGGGCTTCTCACTCCGGCCAACGGCCGGAGGGGGCGCGGAAGCACCGCTAGGGGGCTCACAATTGCCGTGGCGAGCGGCTTGGGGGAATAGGGTGAGGCTGGCCTGCTTCGCGCGAGATTCCGGCTGGCGCCGAAGCGTCAGGGGATTCGGTCGAAGTATGGGAGAAGTGGCCATTGCTGCCTCGCTGCACGGGAAGGATCATATTCGCCTTTTGTTCGCCGTGTCAAGAGATATTCGCTTTTTGTTCGCCCGTCGATCACTCCGGCGGAAGGACAGGTCCTGCCCTGGAAATCCCGTCCCCGATTGGCCTGACCCGCCGTTCGGGCGCTCCTATACTGGAAGGCGGCGACGGCCCGGGAGGGCGCAGGTGTCGGAAGTCGGGATACTCATCGTGGACGACGATCTGGCCAGTCAGCAGGCATTGAAGCTGATTCTGGATTCCGAAGGCTGGCGGGTGCGGATCGTGCCGGTGGCGTCGCAGGCGATGAGCGAACTGGCATCGGGCCTGTGGGATTTGGCCATCGTCAACGTCACGTTGCTGGACATGGCGGGTCCCGTCTTCTCCACATTGACGGAGCTGGTGCAGGCCCAGATGGCCGCGCGGGAACCAGCCCCTGCTCAGGACGAACAGAAACCCCGGGCGAAGCGCTTTCGGGCCCTCTTCCTGGTTCCGCTGATGAGTTCCAAGGAAGTGCCTCTCATCCTCGAGCGCGAAGGGCTCCCCTACTCCTTCACTCCCTACCATCTGCACGATTTTCTTCAAAAGGTGAGCGACCTGTTGCTCGAAAGCGGAGCGGTCGCTGAACCACTTCGCAGCGTCGAGGGCTTCGGCCGCAAAAAACGCCGCCGCGAGATCGCATCTGCCCGCGACGTTTACGGAAGCAAGAAAATGTTCGCCTCCCGTGAGGATTACCAGATGACCGAAGAGGAAATGGCTGAGTACGAGCGCCAGGAGCGCGAAGAAGACGAGCGGAAGAAACGCGCCAAGCAGCTCCTCAATCGCGAACCCCTCTGATTCGCCGGTAGTCCGGCTGGAAGTGAAGTGCCGCGGAGGGATTAACCCTCGGAGGCAGCCTTGCGGACTTCGCTGCGATCGGGAGTGGATCCGAGTAGTTCGGCGATCGTTTTCTTCAGGACCGGATGGAGCACATCCGGAGCAATCTCGTTGAATGGCACGAGAACGAACCGGCGATCGGCCATTCGCGGATGAGGAATCTCCAGCTCGGGCGTGCGCACCACGCTCGATCCGTAGAGCAGAATATCGATGTCGATGAGCCGCGGTCCCTTGGGCACGAGACGGTGGCGGCCGAGGGCGCGTTCGATCTGCAGCAGTGCATCCATGAGCTCCGCTGGCTCCAGGTCCGTTTGCGCTTCCACCACGCAGTTCAGGAACCAGTCCTGCTCGCGAAAGTCCACCGGCTCCGTTTCGTAGAGCGACGATTGCCGCGCAACGCGCACGCCATGCTGCGCGAGTGCCGAGACCGCCCGCGCGATGTTCGCCGCGCGGTCTCCGATATTCGAACCCAGCGATAGGTAAATTGTCGTCACGGAATCGAATGCTCGCAGAGGGCGTTTGCTAGCCGAAAAGGCCGGATTGCCTTCGAGGTTCCACCATGCCGAAGTGCTTGTAAGCGAGCGCGGTGGCCACTCGGCCGCGCGGGGTACGATCGAGCAGACCCAACTGCATGAGGTAGGGCTCGTAAATCTCCTCGATGGCGTCTTCTTCCTCGCTGAGCGACGCGGCAACGGTGCTCACTCCCACAGGCCCGCCGGCGTATTTCTGGATAATCGTGAGCAGGAGATTGCGGTCCACGTCATCGAGCCCGTGCTCGTCCACTCCGAGCATGGCGAGGGCATCGCGAGCCACGCCGAGCGTGATGTGGCCCTTGGCGCGCACCTCGGCATAGTCCCTCACACGACGTAGCAGGCGGTTGGCGACACGCGGAGTCCCGCGGCTGCGCCGCGCGATTTCGCTCGCCCCTGCCTCATCCGTGGTGATGCCCAGGATCTTCGCGGAACGCAGCACGATCCGCAGCAAATCCTCCGGCGTGTAGAACTCAAGCCGGTGGACGATCCCGAAGCGCGACCGCAGCGGCGCCATGATCAGCCCCGCGCGGGTGGTCGCGCCGATCAGCGTGAACGGATTCAGTTGATACGGGTGGACGCGCGCCCCGGGGCCCTGGCCGATAATCAGGTCCACGCGGAAATCCTCCATGGCGGGATAGAGGATTTCTTCGAGAGCAGGCTGCAGCCGGTGAATCTCGTCGAGAAAGAAAAAATCCCGCGGATCGAGCGAGGTGAGCACCGCGGTCAAATCGCCTTTTTTTTCGAGCAGCGGACCCGAACTGATCTTGATCGCCGAGCCCATTTCGTTGGCCAGAATTTGCGCGAGCGTGGTTTTTCCCAGGCCGGGCGGACCGTAGAGCAGCACGTGGTCGAGCGCTTCGCCGCGGGCGCGCGCGGCTTCCACAGCAATTTGCAGGTTTTCCTTGACGCGATCCTGTCCGATGTAATCGTCGAAGCTTCCGGGGCGGACGCTCGCTTCGATCCGCGCGTCCTCGTCGAAGGCTTTGCCGGAAACGATCCTTTTTCGCGCATCCGTCATAGGCGGTGGCACCTTTTACTCTTCGACAGCGCCCGTGCGGCGGCCGAGCCGGCTCGCGAGAAATTATCATGCGAATGAGGCGCCATGACGCGCAATGTGCGGAATAGTTTATTCATTTCCCGCCCGCGCCCCCTTTTGCATGGCGGAACTGCCGAGCATCTGCAGCGAAGCACGCAGCAGGCTTTCAAAATCGCCGTCACTCGTGATGCGCGCTTTTTCGATGGCTTTCTCCACCGACCGCGCGTCGTAACCCAGATTCACCAGCGCGGAGGCTACGTCCGACTCAAGCTGTGAGTGCGTAGGGGGTTTTCCCGGCTCCGGTACGTCCACGGCTGTCAGTTTGTCGCGCAATTCCACCACGATGCGCTCCGCGGTCTTGCGCCCCACGCCGGGGATGCGCACCAGTTGGGCCAGATCGCCCTTGCGGATCGCGGGGACGAGCTGTTCGAGGCTCATCCCCGAGAGAATTTTCAGCGCGAGCGAAGGGCCTACGCCCGAGGCCGAAATCAGCAGCTCGAAACAGTGCTTCTCGCGGGAGGTGAGAAAACCATACAGCGAAAACTGATCCTCGCGCACGTGCGTGTGGATCAGCAGCAGCGTCTCGCCGTGCAAAGCCCCGAGCCCCGCGAACGTGGAGAGTGGAATCTGCACCTGATACCCCACGCCACTCACTTCCAGCAGCACCTGGTTCGGACGCTTGTCGATGAGCTTGCCGCGGAGCGATCCAATCATGTCGAGCGATTATTGATTAGCGGTCGAGGAGTGTCAACGAAAGGCGGCGCGTGGAGCTTTGAGCTGGCAAGACGGCGGAGGGCGAAATGACCGTGAGATTTCCGGATTCAGCGGCGGGTGCGGTCTTTCTGTACTGCTTCGTCGATGAGGGTCTCAAGCTCGCGCCGGGTCAGAGTGACGCGCTCGGCGTCTCCCGCGTCGCAGGTCACCGGACCCTGCGGGCCGATGGTCGCGGCGGCTTGAATCCCGTGCTGCGCCCGGGCCGCCAGCAATTTCTCCACATCGCCCACGGAAAGCAGCACCTGCTTGCCGAGTTGCTCGGTGACCAGCGACACGCGCGCGAAATGCTCGGTCGTCTCCATGCGAAAGAACGAGGTAAGAAGGTCCGGGCCGTAGGTGACCACGCCATGATTGGCCATCAGAATCGCGTCATGGCCCTGTACGAGAGGTTCGAGCGCCTCCGTTACTTCCGAGGTGCCGGGCGTGCCGTAACGCGCTACCGGAACGCTCCCGAGGGCGATCACAAGTTCGCAGAGCAGCGCCTTATTGAGCGGGATGCCGGCGGCCGCATAGCCTGTGGCCGTGGGCGGGTGGGCGTGGCAAACGGCGTTGATATCCGGCCGCAACCGATAGATCAGAAGGTGCATGGCCAGTTCAGACGAGGGATTCCGCCGGCCGCTCAGCCGGTGGCCTTCGGGGTCGACCACCACGAGATCGTCCTCGGTCATCGTGCCTTTGTTTACGCCGGTCGGTGACGTGAGAATGCGACGCGAATCGAGCCGGAGCGAGATGTTGCCGTCGGTGGCCACCACGTAGCCGCGCTCGCGGAGCCAGCGGCCCGCGGTACACAGATCGCGGCGGTGCTCCTCTTCCGTCTTGAGCGCGCCTGGGGTAATGGATTCGGCAGTCATCGACCCGTTCATATACCACTGGCCGGGCAGTGTCAACTTATGCGTGAATAAGCCGGCTGCCAACCGTTGGGCCGCGTTCAGCAGGCCGTTTCCTATTCTTGATATAATCCTGCGCCATGAGCGAACCCGCTTTTAAAGCGCCGCGCTACATTGTTGTGGAAGGGCCGATTCGGGTGGGCAAATCGACGCTGGCGCGGGCGCTGGCGGAGCGCCTGCACGCGAACCGCGTCTTCGATTGCGACAACAATCCTTTTCTCTCGGCTTTCTACGACGAAAAGCCGGGCGCGTCTTTCGCCGCCCAGATGCACTTCCTCTATGAAAGGCACCGCCGCCTGATGGAAGCGGAAATCGATGACAATGCGGCGCCCACCGTGGGGGATTTCCTGTTCGAGAAGGACAAGATTTTTGCTTACATCAACCTGAACAACGAGGAACTGGCGCTCTACGAAAAGTATTTCGACATGCTCGCGCCCTCGGTTCCAGCGCCCGACCTGGTGATTTATCTTCAGGCCACGCCGGAAGTGCTGAAGAAACGGGTTTCAAAGAAAGGAGAGCCGTCCGAGACGGAAATCTCGCCGGAATACATCTCGGCCGTCTCCAACGCCTACGAACATTTCTTCTTTCGCTATTCCCGCTCGAATCTTCTCGTGGTGGACACCTCCGAGATCGATTTCGTGGAGCGCAACGCAGACCTTCAGGAACTCCTGCGCCGGCTCCGCCAGCCCGTTACGGGAACACAGTACTTTCTCCCGCTGGGCCAGAGCTGAAGCGTCAGGCGGCCTGCGGCGGCCCCGTAAAGCGGTGGCGCCATCTGCCAAAGGTGCGGTTGAGCGGATGGCTGCGATGAAGGAATGAGAAGACCGGGTCGCGCCGCGTGCCGATTTTTTCAAGGGCGCGGCGAATGCGGAAGTCCCGGCCGGCCGATACCAGTCCTTTTTCGAGAACTTCGATAGCTTCCTGCGGGCGCCCCGCGTTCTGATACACCTCGGCCAGATTCAGATACAGCTGGGCATGATTGTGCCGGATGTCGATCGCTTCGTGGCAGAGCGATTCCGCATCCGCATAACGCTGCTCGGCCAGGGCTGCGAGAAGCCCGGTGTAGGAAAGATAGAAAGGATTCTTGGGCGCGATTCCGAGAGCGCGCCGCGCATGTAGCAGTGCGTCATCCGGGTGCCCGTCGCGAAGGTGCTTGAGACATTCCTTAAAGTCCGACATTCCTGCATCTGTGGGAGACGAAGTTCCAATCCAATAAGACAAAGGTTCCTCCTCCCCTGCGTTTTCTGGAAGGGTAGTTCGCAGGGCTGGTAGGCCAACAGTATCCCTGGGCACGAACGAGAGAAATGGGTCGAAGGGACAGATTTTGTACCAGCGCCGGAACTGTTCGGAATGACAGGCGAAAGCGCGCCGCTAGTGAACCAGTTCGGAGGCGAACACCATTCGAACGCCGCGCGCCTCGAGCGACGGAACTTCTTCAGCAAGCGCGGCAATCGTTTCGGGATGAGGATGCCCAATGGCAATGGCTGAGCCGTCGCGAAGCGCGTCGTCGGCCGCGGATTGGAGCTGGGCGCGAATCGCGCCGCGCTCCTGCAAGTCGTCGAGAAAAACCTTGCGAGATGCGGCTGCGATGCCGGCCTGCTCCGCGGCGGTGTAGGCGACCGTCGCCGCCGTGGTGCGGCTATCTATGAAGAACAGGCCGCGCTCGCGCAACGCGGGCATGAGCGCTTCCATCAGCGCCGGGTCGGAGGTTGCGCGGGAGCCCTCGTGGTTGTTTACTCCCACTACGTGGGGAACGGTGTCGAGCATTCCGGCGAGCGCCGAGCGCACTTGCTGGGCGTTCATCCCCACGCGCAGCTCGGTCTGCTCCGGGGGAACGCCGGCAGACTCCGCTTGCATCGGCAGATGCAGAAGCACCTGGTCCCCGCGGCGGAAAGCCTCCTCGGAGAGCTCCGCGGAAAAGAGAAGACCCGGCAAAACGGAAACGGTCACCGGAAAGGGAAGGGAGATCACCGAATCGCCGGCGGAACGATCGTTGCCAAGATCGTCGATGATGATCGCGAGTCTGGCATTGGACGAGCCGCGTGGCTTTGGATTGCGCGTGCGGGCGGCTAGCGGCGTGACCACTCGAACGGTGTGCGTGTGCGCCCCGCGGAACGCGAAATCGAAGCGTTCGACATCGGCCGATGACCGCTCGACGATGGACATTTTGTTGCGGCGCGCGATTTCGGCGAGAGCGCGTTCCAGGGCAAGCGCTTTAGATGGATCGGGGACCGTGACGTAGATGTTGTCTACCGTAGGTTCGCCGTGCAGGACATCCTCGAAGGACGTCACGCCGGAACGGACCGTAACCTCCGACTTGGGCGCTGCGCTTCGCTGCGCGGCCGCGACGATCTCGGTTGTGATCGCGTGCTGTTTGGATTTGCTGAGCGATGTTTTGGTGCAGCCTGCGAGGGCGGCGAATGCGACTAAGAGTGCACAGAGCAGATGCCGGCGGCGCGGTACTATCTCCGTGTAAATCATCTAGAAGAAATTTTCAGATGCGTGGAGACGAGCAGAGAACGCTGGCGTGAAATTCCCGGCGCCCGCATTCCGTTGCGACTAAGCGGCCTTCCGCTGCGATCCGCCGCTCTGGAGAATGTCGACGGCTTTCTTGACCACCGGATCGTTCAGCGAGCTCGATGGCGCGGGAAGAGCGGCGGCTGCGGCAGAGGCATCGTCCATCGCGGGATGGACAACTTCGGTGGGCACCACTCCATCGACGGGAATTTCCTTGCCGTCGGGCGTGTAGTAATTGGCGACGGTGAGAATGATGGCCGAGCCGTCGTCGAGCTGGATGAGCTTCTGCATGGAGGCCACGCCGTAGCTGCGGTCGCCCACGGTTTCGCCCCGATGGTTACCGGCAATCGCGCCGGCCACAATCTCCGCCGCGCCTGCCGTGGTGTTGCCGATCAGCACCGTGACGGGCTGCTTCCAGACCACTTTGGATGGGTCAGCGACGGACACGACGGGAGAAACGGTCTGCCCCTTCAGCGTGGCGATGGTGCCGGAAGAAACGAACAGCTGGGCGGTGGCGATTCCTTCTTTGTCGTCGCCGGAGGAGCAATCGCGCAGGTCGAGAATGAGCTTGCGCGCGCCTTGATGATCGAGCCCGGCGAGGTCGTCGCGGATCTGCTTAGTCATGCCGGTGTCGAATTCGGGAATTCGCAGGTAGGCGATATCGCCTTCGATTTTATCCTCGACGATTTTTGACGGACCGATGCGCGCGAGCGTAACTTCCACTTCGGTCGGTTCCGTCTTGCCGCGACGGATTACCGAAAGCTTCACGGTGGCGCCCGGCTGCCCGGTGAGCAGCACCTGCGCCTGATCGATGGCCATCTGGCCGGTGGTGAACCCGGCAATTTTCTCAATCACGTCGCCCATCGCGAGTCCCGCTTTGGCGGCGGGGCTATCGGGAAGCGCGGAAATCACCGCGATGTAGCCGAAGCGTTTAGTGAGGGTGAGTCCCGCCGCGCCCTTAGCTTCGTTGGAGCTTTTTTCTTTGTAGTCGGCGTATTCCAGCGGGCTCATGTAGCCGGACTGCGGATCGAGCGAATCGAGGAGGCCGTGCAGGGCGCCCGCGGTGACCTGATGGAGATTCGGATCGTCGACGTAGTCGCGCTGGATGTGCTCGAGGACTTCGCTGTAAGCGGTGAGGGCGCGGAAGGCTTTGTCATCCGAGGAGCGGCCGAGAACGTAGCCGGCGGTGACGTAAACAAGCACGACGACCGACACCGCAATCACAATCTTTTTTGTAAGAGGGCTCATTTAGGAGATCCTTAAGCGAATCCTTTTCTCAGGTCCAGAACTATGGGATGCGCGCCTCGCCCGAGGGGAAGCTTGATTATACCATTGGCCCTGGCGAGCGCCGCATTCCGGTATGCGCCAGCGTTCCAAATTTGTGAGCGGCGCATGCTCATAAGAGTGTCGAGTCAGCATGTACGCTCCCTTTTGTTTTCAATATCTTAGGCTGCTTTCCGTTCGTCTCAGTGTGTCGAGTGAGATTCGCGAAATTTCGCGGCAAAAACGGCTCGATTTGCGGCGGGAGGCCGGGAGTGGCCGCGACCTTTTCCGGTCCTGCTGTACGCGTGTTTTCGTAGTTCGCCATCGTCACAGACCCAAGCTAGCATCCTCCGCGCCGAATACAAGGGTGGGTTTCGCGTGGTGAACTCAGCGTCGTCGATTGCGCTCAGAATTCGAGGCGGGATTGGAAGGCGATCATGCGAGGGGAACTGTCGCCCCCGAGGCCTACGCCCAGCAGGCCGGTTGGGGGAGAGGTGGCGGCGGTGAGGGCGCCGAAACCGGTTTGCGTTGCGGGCTTTCCCGGGATGCCGGCGAACACCATGCCGGGGAGTGCGAAGTTGGGATGGTTGAAGACGTTAAAGAACTGGGCATCGAGGCGCAGCTTCACGTGTTCGGTGAGCGGGAAGAGCTTCGTCAGATAGAAATCGCTCCACACGAAATCGGGGCCGCGAAGGGCGTTGCGGCCGAGATTTCCAAACTGGCAGGTTGACGCGATGTCGCCGCCGTTGCACGCGCCGGTGCTGGGATCGACCGCGGAAACGAACGCGCCCGGATTGAGCCATTGGAGAGTGCCCGGCTGCGTTACGCCGGGAACCGGCGTGTGGCGATAGAGCGGGACGCCTGGAACAACACTCGCGAATTGCGGACCGCTTCCATTCACGATTCCATTTCCGTTCGCCGAATACGGAGTGCTGAGCACCGAAAATGGTATGCCGCTGTGCCAGAAGAGCGTCCCGGAGACCTGCCACCCGTTGAGCGCTTCGCCCAACCCGCGGCGCTTGATCTTCGCCGGAAACCGGTAGACATATTGGGCGTTGAGGTTGTGGCGGATGTCGTAGTCGCACGGGCCATAGTCGCGCGCGAGTTCTCCGGGGAGAGGGCTTAGAATTCCTCCGGAGGAGAACTGGAGGAAGCCGCCGTTCGAAACCGTGTCGAGGCAATGGCTCCAGGTGTAGTTGAGCTGTCCTTCGAGGCCGTGTCCCACGCGCTTGATGGCGGTGAGCTGAAGTCCGTGGTAGTGGCTGTTCGCGCCGGTCGACAACTGCGTGACCGCGCCGAATCGGGCGTCGGTGGGCTGCTGGTAGGGGAATGGCGCAAAGCAGCCCTGGCAAACCGTCTGATAACCGTTCACCTGCGTCAGGTAAGGCTGATTCACGGCGCGCGTGCCGACGTACTGCGCGCGGAGGCTTGCCGTGGGGCTAAGCTCATGCTCGATTCCCAGACTCCATTCCATGAAGTAGGGCGCGTGGATTTTGCCATCCGGCACGACAGTGATGGCCACCGGCGGGAGACAAGCTGCTGGAATCGCCTGCGGAGACCCACACGAAAGCTCGCCCTGCGAAAATCCTGAACGAAAGCTTTGCGCCGCAGCGGAAACCGCGTCGACGGCGCTATTGGGGACGCCGGGAGCGATGGCTGTTCCGCCCACGGTGCCGAGAAGCCCGCCCTGAAAAGTTTCCACGTACGGCGGATTGACTCCGACCAGATCGGCGACGCTGCCGGGCAGGATGTCGCTGAAGATGCCGAAGCCCGTGCGCAGAACTGTTTTGCGGTCGAACTGCCAGGCGATCGCTGTCCTCGGCTGCAGAATGGCAAGCGGCGTTGCGGAAAACAGATGGCTCAGGTGCGTCTGGATCGCAGCGTCGAGCGGCTGGTTCGCTTCGTGGGCGATGGAGCTGAAAGAACCGCCCAGACGGGCGACCTCATTGTGGGGATTCGCGGGATTGGAATTGAGCGTGTCGCGCAGGCCGAACGTCCAGGTGATTTTCGACGTCACTTTCCAGGTGTCCTGGGCGTAGAGATCGAGGTTGAGAAAGTTGAACGGCTCGTTGGCGTGCAGAGGAAAAGATTGCGACGCCGTGGAGGCGACTCCGTAAATGAACTGCGGCAGGGTTGTGTAGGAGGCGGTCGGGACAGTGCCTTCGCCGAAATCGAAATCATTCAGCCGAAAGATGCGTGTGTTGGTGCCGAACCTCAGTTCATGCGATCCGTGACTCCAGGCCAGATTGTCGTTGAGGAAGAAGCGGGAGGCGCGCCGGCCCTGCACCCAGGTGTTATCGAGGCCGCCCAAGGTCGTGAACGGCGCGTTGGCGCCGGCCCCTTGCAGAACAATCGGGAAAGCGGCGAGTGTCTGCTGCAGGTTGCGCGGGCCAAAGAGGCTCTCATACCACGAGAACGCTGGATTGAAATAGTTCACTAAATTCTGGGAGAGCACGTGGGTGTATCCCGCAGCGAACGAATAGAGAGGCTGCGGCGAGGTGGCGTCGAACAGGGGATTGATGGGATCGGTGTAAGCGGCCTGCACGCCCGTATCGGCCTGAAAGCGCAGCCACGCGGTGTCCTGTTGGTTGATGTTGTAGTCGAGGCGGAAGGTTTGCACCTGCTCGTGGTCGTCGCTCGAGTGCGAGACGCTCTGGCGATTGGCGCAGCCATTTCCGTTCGGCGGATTCCCGGCCGCAGCGCCGCCATCCGCGTCAAAAGGGCAACCGAGGACCGCGAGGGGAGTCCCGTGGGTGTTTCCGTACAACGAGAACAGCTTGCGGTAGAAGGGCACCGATTGCGGATTGGGCTGATAGACGGAGCCCGTGACGGAATCGGTGCCGCCGAGAGGCAACTGGCCCAGCACGTAATTCTGGAAAGCCGGTGTGGGCACGGTGACCGCGGTGACGATGGGAAGCGCGATCCGCACCCATTCGCTGTCGAAGAAGAAAAATAGCTTGTCGTGGCGGATGGGTCCGCCAAGGCTCCCGCCAAAGTGGTTTACCGTCGACCGCGGCTTGTGATTGCCCGGCGTTGCATTGGTGAAGTAATCCGCGGCGTTGAGCAGCGAGCCGTTCCAGAGTTCGTATACGTTTCCGTGAAACTGGTTGGAGCCCGACTTTGTGACGTAATTTACCTGCGACGCGCCGTAGCGCCCCTGATCGACGGCGTAGGAGAGCGTGTTGACGCTCACTTCGGAAATTGAATTTAATCCCAGCACCAAGTTGGTGGAAAGGCCGCTGTTGAGATTGGTGAGGGGGTCGTTGGTTTCCAGTCCATCGACGATGTAGCCGTTGGAAAGCGCGGGTAAGCCGTTGAATTCGACGTTGCCGTAACCGTTGGTGCCGCCCACGAAATCATTGCCGCTGCCGGCGGTGTTGATCAGCGCACCGGCGGCAAACTGGAGCGGATAGGTGAGGTCGCCGCCGGGATTGGGAAGATTTTCCAGTGCCGGCGCGTTCAGATTCGTGGTGGTGTTGGCGTTCTGGGCGTCGATGAGCGAGTTGACGCCGGATACTTCCAGGGTTTGTTTGAACTGCGCCACGCGAAGAACAAAGTCGACCGTCTGCGCCTGACCGAGCCCGGCAATCACGGCGGAGTTCTGCTGCGGATCGAAGCCTTCGGCCTCCACTTTCACGGAATAGTTGCCCGGTTTCAACTGGGGGAAATCGAAGCGACCTGCTTCGTTCGCGGTGACACTGCGCTTCGCTCCCGTCGCCTGATTCGTAATTGTGACTGTTGCGCCGGGTAGGGCGGCGTGAGTCGCGTCCGTCACCTGGCCTATGATCGCGCTGGTGGTTTCACCTTGGGCAAATAGAGGCGGCGTGGCGACAAGAAGCATGGCCACCAGTAAGACATTCCAGCGGCGGAGGCGTGCCATGCGAGTCTCTTATTAACCTCGGATATCGGTTGATATTAACCTACGTTAAGTACAGGTGTAAACTGAGATTTATACGCGGCGAAGACGTTGTGCCCGACCGATCGCTATTCGTAGCGGAGGGCCTCTACGGGGTTCAGGTTGGCGGCTTTCCAGGCGGGGTAGACGCCGAAGAAGATGCCGATGAGGGCGGAGACGGAGAAGCCCAGCACGACCCAGAAGACAGAAATGGACGCCGGAAGCGCGGGGAAGAAGGCGCGGACGAGCAGGCTGAGCGTGGCGCCGAGAAGTTCGCCGAGGATGCCGCCGATGAGCGCCAGCGTCACCGCTTCGAGCAGAAACTGCATCAGGATATTTCCGCGGCGGGCTCCGATCGCTTTGCGGACCCCGATTTCGCGGGTCCGCTCGGTGACGCTGACCAGCATGATGTTCATCACGCCGATTCCGCCCACCAGAAGTGCCACCGAGCCGACCGCGAACATCACGGCGAAGATGCCGTCGGAGATCTGCTTCCAGAGGTCGATGAAGGAGTCCGTGGTGAACACGGCGAAGTCGTCGGGCTTGTTGGAGGGCAGGCGACGCATGCGGCGGAGATAGTCGCGGACCTCCTCGGCGACTTCCGGAACGTTGTTCGCGTCATCGGCTTTCACGAAAATTGCATAGTCCTTGTACTCGGGATGCAGGCGTTGCAGCGTTCCCAGCGGGAATATCGCGATGTTGTCGTTGGGATTCTTGCCGTTGCCGAAGGCCTGGCCCTGGTGAGCGAGCACGCCGATTACGGTGAAGGCCTGGCCCTCCACCAGCACTTCCTTGCCGACCGGATCTTCCTGTGCGGGGAACAGGGTGGTGGCCGTGTCCGAGCCGAGGACGACGACCGGGGAGCGGTGCTGCTGGTCCGTGTCGTTGAAGAAGCGGCCGCGATCGATGGTGAGATTGTTGATCACGGCGACGGCCGGCGTGTTGCCCTGCAGGATTACGTTCTGAACGCGTATGTCACCGCGGCGAACGAGACTCGTGCCGGTGCCGAAAGCGGGGTTCTGAATGCGGGCCGAGGGCGCCGCGGCTAGTACGTGCGGAAGATTGGCCATTCCTGCCGCCCATTCGGCTTTCAATTCCTTGCGCTGGAGTTCTTCGGCGGGGCGGCGGCCGAGGGTCGCGAACGAGAAGCGATAGCAGATGATTACGTTGGAGCCGAGCGATTCGATCTGGCCGACTACGTTCGTGTTTAAGCCATTGACGATGGCGCCGATGGCGATGACGGTGCTTACGCCGATCACTATGCCGAGAACCGTTAGGAAGGAACGCAAAGGATTGCGGCGGAGCGCGTCGAAAGAAAGTTCGACGGCTTCGCGAAATTCGTGAAGGCCGCGGGAATTGGTCAATTCATTGCTGCCGGTCATTTTCTGCTACACCTTTTCTATAAACCCGCCAATCGGGAGATCGGCGTTCCCGGGATACTACTCGGACCGCAGGGCTACCACCGGATCCAGGCGCGCCGCCTTTGCTGCGGGATAGATGCCGAAGAAAAGGCCTACGCTGGTGGCTACCAGCAAGCCTATCAGCACCGACCAGGGCTGCACCGAACTCGGAAGCGCGGTGGTCCAGGTGACGACCTTGGCTAGCAGGATCCCCAGCGCCACGCCCCAAGCGCCGCCGATGGCTGCGACGGTGGAGGACTCGATCAGGAATTGCAGGCGGATGTCGCTCTGGCGCGCGCCGAGCGACTTGCGCAGCCCGATCTCGCGGGTGCGCTCGGTGACCGATACCAGCATGATGTTCATGATGACGATGCCGCCCACCACGAGCGAAATGGAAGCGATCAGAATCGTGACGCCGAAGAAGGCGCCGCTCAGCTGTCCCCAGATGGAGAGAAACGACTGATTCGTCTCGATCACGAAATCGTCCGGGGAGCCGGGAGAATCGTGGCGGCGGCCGCGAACGATCATGCGCACATCGTCCATCACGGGGCCGAGACCGACTGTGCCGCCGGACTTGCCCCACAGGCGCAACGAATCATTGGTGCCGTAAATCTTGCGGAAGGTGGTGATGGGGAGAATCACCCAGGAATCGCGCGACATGCCCATCACGGAGCCGAGTTTTTTGCCGACGCCGATCACCTGGCAGGTGGAGGTGTCCACGCGAAGCTCTCGGCCGATGGGATCGCGGCCGGGAAAGAGTTTGTCCGGGATGTCGTAGCCTACGGTGCAGACGGGCGCGGCCTGCCCGACGTCGGTCTGGTTGATGTGGCGGCCGCTCGAGAGGTCGTAGTCGTAGAGGAGCGGCATTTCCGGGGTCCAGCCGTGGACGTCGGCGTTCGAGAGGTAATCGGTTCCGTATTTCACCTGCGCGCCGGCGTGATCGACGGACGCGCCTACCTCGACGCAACTGCGGCAGGCGTCGCGGACGGCCTGGTAATCGTCCATCGTAAATTTGCGGCGCTTCTGGGTGGTCTCGTATTCGTCGATGTTCGTGACGATGGCGGGGCCGCGGCTCACGAGAAAGACGTCGGCGCCAAGATTGAAGAGCTTGTCGGCGACATAGAGATTCAGGCCGTTGATTACGCTTACGACGGCGATCACCGACATCACTCCGATGACGACGCCGAGCAGCGTGAGCACGGTGCGGAGCTTATGCGCCCAGAGGCTCGCCGTGGCGAGGCGTACAGCTTCCGGGAATGGCATGGATGTGGCGGCGCGCGGCGGCATGGCTGGGGCACGAGGCCCCTACTGGAAGTATACGCGCGCCAAGGGAGGAGAATTTCGCCAGTGCTTGCGGGAAGCGAGACGCCAGAAAAGAAAAAGGGAAGCCTTTCGGCTTCCCTTTTCTCCCAGCTTGACTCCGTGAATGCTTCGACTTGGGTGGCTAGAAGCTGAGCTTCAACGCAAATTGACCGAACCGCCGCTCGTCGTGGTTGCCCCCAATCGCACTATTGCCGAGGCCGCCCTTCAAAGCGTCAATGACAATTGTCTGGCCGGGAAAGTTAGCTCCATCGAAGTTGCCCGCGTTGATGTAGAGATTGTGGTGGTTGAAAATGTTGAAGCCTTCGGCGCGGAATTCCGCCTTGATACGCTCGGTAATCGCGAACGACTTTGTCAGTGCGATATCGAGATTCCAGGCTCCGGGTCCTTCAAAAGCATTCCGTCCGGTCATATTCGACGGGTACGGACCGAAGTCCGAAATTCCGAGCTGGGAGTCGAAGACGGTTTCGTTGGCTTTCGGGAGACTCAATATCTGGAAGTCATTCTCGCCGATCAGCGTGGCAGGTCCCGGCTTGTAACTCGAAATGGGAGTTAGGGGAACGTACCGCGGGATGCCATACCCGCTGCCCGCATTCAGAGAGTTCGTGGTGTCATAGACGGAGTACGGGGTCCCGGTATGAGCCGAGAAGATGCCAACGAAAGTGTAACCCCCGAGTGCCTGGCGCTCGAAACCGGTGCCACTCTTGAACCACGGCGTCGACCAGATAGGAGATATCACGATACGGTGGCGGATATCGAAGTCGGAACTGCCCCAATCCAGCTTTGCGTCCGCCGGATCAAGATATCCGAGGTTCCCGATTCCATCCGAACCCCCGCCCGTACCGTCGGAAAACGTTGAACTCAGATCGTCGCGAGAATGAGACCACGTGTAATTGGCAACAAGACTCAGGCCCGTGTTCATTATATTCTGCGTCTGGAAACGCACAGTCAACGAGTCGTACAGCGAGGCCCCATTGCTTCCCCGGGTGTTGATACCGCCAAATTCCAAGTTTGGCCGTGTGAAGACACCCGAAAATTTTCCGCCTGAGATGTTATCTCCGAGATAAAAGTTCCCCCCCCCGTTCGGATTGGAAGCCGCAATGTCGTATAGGTGCACGCCATGCGCGCCGCTGTAATCCAACGAAACGACAGTCTGCTTGGTCACCTCGCGCTGCAACGACAGATCGTAAAACTGCGTGTATGCGGTGCCGATGTTCTGGTTCACGTGGCGCGCGCTAGGAGGCGGGAAAGAGGAGCTGCCGGTGGAACCGCCGAGCGGACCGAAATTGTTCGTGGTGACCACAGGATTGGGAGTGGCGCCGGTCGTGAGCTGGAGCACGGCGTAGGCCGGTGGGTTAAAGAGGACGTTGAAGGTGACGTTTCCGAAGTTGCGTTCATAGGTCATTCCGTAACCGCCTCGGATGCTGGTCTTGCCGTCTCCGAAGATGTCATAGGCGAACCCGACGCGAGGCGCAATCGTGCCCCAACTGGGGGCCCACAACCCGCCCACCGGGCTGTTCGGCGCAATTTGTGCCGAGCCAGTCCGGACTGTCTCGAAGTAGTTGTCGGTCCTCGACAAACCGGAGGATCCAGCGCCGTAATAGAAATTCGAATCAAGGTTCTGATGATTGTTGTGCTGCACCCCGTAGTGCTCATATCGAGTGCCGTAGTTCAGGGTGAGCTTCGAAGTGAGCCGGAAGCTGTCGCCCGCATAGAGAGACCAGTCACTGTAACGATAGCTGCGGGCAAAAACGGGTTCCGTGACGGGGAGGGTGATTGTGCAAGATGGCGTCTGGATGACCGAGCCGGTGGCCGGGTTGCGGAAGCAAGGATACTTTCCTTGAGGGTTAATTGCTGCCTCGAAAAGCACCAGATTCCCGCTGACCATGTTGTTGAACCCGACCGTGTTGCTGGCTCCCAGCTCTTCGATGCCTTGCCCGTAAGCCCCGTAGGACTTATTAAACTGAATGTAATTATACTCCCCCCCAAAATGCATGCTGTGGCGGCCTTTGGTCCAGGCAAGATCCTGATTCAACTGGATTTCGTTTTGCGGACCGCCATACGGCTCGCCGCCGGTGCCGGCAAATTGCGACCACAGTCCGGGGAATTGGACGTTGATGCCTCCAACCGTCGCGCCGCTCTTCAGGAAGAGTTCCGGTACGCTGAGGGCCGCCGTATTGAAGCTGTCAGCGATAATAATCCGGCTGAAACTGATCTTAGAAGTGCTCAGAAGATTGGGGCTGAAAATGTGGCTCAGGGAATACAGTGCGCTCCTGTTGTATTGGTTCTTCCCCACGTCATACAGGGGATAGACAGAGGCAAAGTTAGAGCCGACAAACTGATCGTAGACCTCTTGTCCGTAGCGGAAAAACATCTGGGTGTTGCTGTTCATATTAAAATCGAGCCGGCCCAATATTCTGTACGTATTCTGGGGGTTGCTCCCTCCCGCGTCTGCGGGAACGGCGTAATTCACCAGCCCAAGGATCGGGGTAGAAGCGGGAATACCCGTGATTGTTCCCGTCTGCGCCTGGGTGATGGTCTTCGCAAAGGTGAAGTTGTTGGCGCCATACGCCTTGAAATAAGCCTGAGTATTGGGGGCAGTGAGGGCCAGAAATTGAGGCGTAGGAACGTAGGCCTGGTTAAGAGCATCGCTCCGCACGCGCAGCCATTCGGTGCTGTCGAAAAAGAATAGCTTGTTCTTCCAAATTGGGCCGCCGATCGTGTAACCGAACTGGTTGCGGGTGTAACCTCCTTTGGGAGCGCCCGCGGCGTCGTTCGCGTAGGTGTTCGCCGTATATGCCGAAAGCCTGTTGAATTCCCACGCGGAGCCGTGCAGAGAGTTGGTGCCCGACTTGGTGGTCAAATTCACGACTCCGCCCGAAGCCCGTCCATACTGAACGTCATAGTTGCTGACCAAGACGCTGAATTCCTGTACGGAATCGATCGGAACCTGTTCCCCAACGGCGGAGCCCCACAAATCAAGGTTTTCAACTCCGTCCAGGAGAACCTCGGTACCCGATTCACGCTGACCATTGATCGCAAAGTTGACTCCGCGACCGGTCGTGTTTTGATCGCCGTTATCGAGGGGGGTGCGATCGCCGCTGCTAACGTTGCCGGAGATTCCGACGAAGTCATAAGGATTTCGTGTCAGGCTTGGGAGTTGGTCCATCTGTTCCGTGTTGATAACCTGCGAAAGTTCCTGGCTCTGAGTGTTGACAGCCGTGCCTCCGGCCGCCACGACTTCGACGGTTTCGGCCTGAGTCGTAAGAGATAGCTGGGCATCCAGAGTAACGTGGCTGCCAACAGTTACCTCGACGTGAGTACGATAAGGCTGGAAATTGGAGGTGGTCACGGTAACGTCATAAACACCAGGGAGGAGCTCGGGGATGCTGTAACCGCCGTCAGTTCCCGATTGAACCGTGCGCTCGGCCGACGTGGCTGTGTTCTTGATCGTGATGGTAGCGCCGGCTACAACGGCCCCGGAGGGATCTTTGACGATGCCACCGATCGCTCCCGTTTCAGCCTGTCCAAAGGCCGACTGGCTCGCAAACAGACCAACCAGAAGAACGGTCAAAATAGTTGTGAAAAGCGGCACGAAAGAAAAAAAGCGATTCCGGTTCATACTGCCTCCTAAGAAACGCCAAACCGACGAACAGGTGGAAAGACAGTCATTCCAGCCCTTGCCCCCAAGGGAGGATGACTTGTTGGACACAGTGGCACGTCAAGTACCATAAGTTTATATAAGACTAAGTCTCGTATATACAACTGGATAGTCGTTGGGCCGTCTTTGGAATACCAAAATGTGTTGCTAAAGCCATATATGAGTTTTTGAAGGGATATGTTTTTGAATATTCATCTACCTATTTCACTGTATTCAGGGCGAGTGTAGCAGGGGGCTTCGTCACGGCAGCCGAGGCGGCAGGGGTAGGGGCAGCGACATGTGGTTCAAGCGCGCAGGCGGAGACGAGGTGCACCAGGCGCGAATTGTCAGAAGACGCTAGCGCAGGTGGCGGTGTCAGACGTAAGCTAGTGCGCGCTCGACGACATGCAGTGATTCTACCGAGGGAGAAATTGATGCTGCGACGGCTATGTCTGCTGGTGACGTTTGTCTTGATGTGCGGCGTACTGGTTCCGGCGCGAGCCCAGGGTCTGGCGAGCAAGATCGAGCTCTCCGCCGGATATGCCTACGAGCACTTCAAGAGCTCGCCAGCGGTGAATCTGAACGGCTTTGACGTCTCCGGCGAATACAAGCTGCGGGATTGGCTTGGTGGAGTCGCCGACGTCACAGGCGAATTCGGGAAGGTCGGAGGGGTCAGCTCGCACGTTTATACCTATACTTTTGGTCCGCAGGTTTCCTGGCCGCGGCGGGTTTCTCCTTTTGCTCATGCGTTGTTTGGCGTGGGCACCTTTTCGGGCGGCGGTTATAACAACAGATCGTTGGCAGTGAACTATGGCGGGGGAGTCGATTTCAAGATAAAGCCGAGATTGTCCTGGCGTGTGCTGGAAGGGGACCTGGTGATCACGCGCCTTGGCGGACTATCCGAGCACAGCGCTCGCGTGTCGACGGGCATTGTATTCCGCTTCTAGCGTTCAACCCGGCCCTCATAACTCCGGTAATTCCAGGAGTTTCGGCGATTCGTTTATGAATCGATTTTCGACGCTGTGCGTCTAACCGTTTATACGCTTCGTTGTTAGCGAGGGTATCTATATGAGCAGAACTTCTTTGGAAACAATTGGATTTCGTTATACCGGGTGGGCCGCGCTGGATCGCGACCCGGCGGACGATCTTGTCGAGTTCACCTGTCCTCATTGCGGAACCAAGGGGGCCAAGGCGGCTCGGCGTCCCCGGGCGGAATATCACTTCAGCGACGGTTTTGTGCAGGACCTGCAAGGGGAGATGACCGCCTGCCGGGAATGCCGGCATTCGCTGCGGCTTTCGCCTGTGGTGCTGCTGCACGATAAGGACGAAACTCGGCGGTTCAAGGCGGTCTTTTCGACGGACCTTGAGGTCTCGATCAACTGATTTTGCAGTTAGGCAAGGACGGTAATCGGTACCGAGGGCGGCCGCGAGGTCGCCCTTTTGTTTTTTTCCGCCAGTATCGGCTTGGAGGCAGTTGAGGAGGCAAGGCTCGCGGAAAGGGCACCGCGAGCGGTAGGGCGCTGCGCGCCGCCGGGTTAATGTCTGTGATGGCTGAAAACCATACCGACTCGGGTTGGATAGATTCTAGAGGTGCCGGGCCAGGGTTTCCCACTCCGCGTCGAGATTCAGGTGGTGCGTCTCGAGGTCGCGGCGCACATGCTCGAAGGCTTCGTCGACGGTGTCGGCGAATTGCAATAGCTTGTACTCCTTCTCGTTGATCGTTCCGCTCTGCACCATGTAGCGCCAGTTGAGGACGCGATCCCAGTACTTGCGCCCGTAAATCAAAATCAGATGGTGCGACGAAAGCTTGTTCGTCTGCAGAAGCGTCAGCAGTTCCCACAGCTCGTCCATGGTGCCGAAGCCACCGGGAAAAACGATGAGTGCTTTGGCCATCTGGGCGAACCACAGCTTGCGCATAAAGAAATAATGGAAGCAGAAGTTAAGATCCGGCGAGATGTAGGAATTGGGCCGCTGCTCGTGAGGCAACTGGATGCTGAGACCCACCGAACTTCCTCCGGCTTCCGCAGCACCGCGGTTGGCCGCCTCCATGATGCCGGGTCCGCCTCCCGAGCAGATGACGAAGCGCTTGGGGCGCGTGCCGAGAGTCATAGACCATTCGGTGATGCGGCGCGAGAGTTCACGCGCTTCTTCGTAATAGCGCGACATCTCGACGATCGAGCGGGCTGCGCGGACTTTCATCCGCCACTCGGGCGTCTTTCGTCCCCTGGCTCGCTGCTGCACCTGCTTGAGCTTCGCCATGGCCTGGCCGCGCGATTGGATGCGCGCCGAGCCGAACATCACGATCGTGTCTCCCACATTGGCCCGCCTGAGCCGGATCAGCGGATCGAAATATTCGGCCAGGATGCGCAACGGACGAGCTCCGAGACTGTGCATGAACTCCGGATCTTCGTAGGCCAGCTTCGGCATGGGCAAGTGATGCGGACGCGCCATTCATTCCCCCCTCGAAAATACAAACGCACCATTCTAAGCTGGATGGGCGGGCTCGAGCCAACGCACGTTCGGTAAAAGCCGCACACTGTTCCTATGGGTAATTTCGCCCGCACGAGCCCGGGCGCCCGGCAGAGATGCGTTACAACGCGCTCGCCGGATCAGGAATCAGACAAACTGTGAACGCTCTTGGAATATCCGCTGCGCTGCTGGGACTTGTGGCTTTTCTTATGCAGAGCCCTCCTGCGATGGGGCAGGGCGCGCCTGCCGGACCTTTGACGCCCGAGCCTGGCGTCCAGCCCGAAAAGGTCCCACCTGGCGCACAAAAGGCTTCTATCCGTGTGCGCGTGAACGAGGTGATCGCGCCGGTGACGGTGCTCGACCGGTCGGGCGAAATGATTCTCGACCTCACGCAGAAGGATTTCCGCGTTTTCGACGATGGCGTCGAGCAAAAGATCGAACACTTCGGCCTCGGAGGCGAGCCGCTTTCGGTTGTGCTGGTGGTGGAGACAAGTTCGCGTATTGAACCGATGCTTCCCGCGGTGCGGCATACGGGCATCGTGTTTGCGCAAGCCGTGATGGCGCGGACGGCAGAAGCGGCGGTGATCGGTTTTGACGATACGGTGAACGTGCTCGCACCGTTCACGCGGGATGTGGATCGCGCGCAGAATGCGGTCGACCAGCTGCGCATGGGAACCTCGGGGGCGCTGCTCTACGACGCGATGCGCCGGGGCGTATCGCTGCTGGACGAGCGTCCGGCGGCGCGACGGCGGATTCTGGTGGTGCTTGCCGAAGCGCAGGACACCGGGAGCGAAAGCAAATTGGGCGAGGTGCTGCGGCAGGCCCAGCTTGCGAATGTGACGATTTACTCGATTGGGCTGAGCACGACTGCGGCTCAGTGGCGGTCGAAGCCGAATCCAGCGCCGCCCATCCAGATCGGCCCGCCCGGCACGTTTCCGGTGCCCACTCCGAATGGGATGCCACAGACGCCCGACGTCGAACGGGAAATGCAAGAGGGCGTGGACCTGCTCGGGCTCGCGGAGTGGCTGGTGAAGACGGGAATGAACGCTCTCGGGCCGAATGCGCTCGCAGTGGCGGGCAAAGCGACGGGCGGCTTGCATGTGAACACGTTCAAGGACCGCTCGATCGAGAAAGCCATCGACGAGATCGGCGGGGAACTCCACGCGCAGTACACGCTGGGCTACCGGCCGAGCGGCGACGACGCTTCCGGCTACCACGAAATCAAGGTGGAGGTGCATCGCCCCGGCGTGGCCGTTCGAACGCGACCGGGATACTACCTGCCCTCTCCCAACGAATAGTCAGGGAGCGGCAATTGCCATGGCTTCCTTGACCAGCTTGCTCGCGTCCATTAGACTTAGAGTTTCGACGAGGTCCGCGATTCGCGCCGTGGCGCGACTTGGTAGTCGGGAAGCGCGCCCGGCTGGTATCGGAACCGTTGCGCTCCCTTGGTGCGATCATGCTGCGACAGTGCGCTTGAGAAGCGCAGTCGGGCGGAATTCTGTTCGGCGCCAGGGTAAACAGGAGAAAGATCGTTGCCTAAACGTACGTTTCAACCTCATGTCCGTGCCCGCCACAAAAAGCATGGATTTCGCTCACGAATGAAGAGTGTGGGTGGAAGAAAAGTCCTTGCAGGACGACGAAAAAAAGGCCGGCATAGCCTCACGCGCGTCTGACTCTCCGCCGCTTGATTTTCCCCGCGCGTGCCGCCTGGTTCGCCGCGTTGACTATGACGCGGTGTATCGCGCCGGCCGCCGCAAATCAAGCCGCGAGTTCACCATCTTTCTTCGTCCGAATGGCCTGGGCGTCAGCCGCTTCGGCTGGAGCATCAAAAAGACGCTGGGCACTGCCGTGCGGCGCAATCGCATCCGGCGGCGGCTTCGGGAGATTGTGCGATTGCACCGACAGGAGATTATTCCAGGATGGGACATTGTGATTCATCCTCGCAGCTCGGCCGCGACGGCGGATTTTTCGGCGCTGACCGGAGAGCTGCTGCGGCTGATTCCCCGCAGTCCGGCGCCCGCAGAGA
>Ga0302324_100002755_pt1 | contig 40091 bp, 32 predicted proteins | sample Palsa_T0_1_FD_201949 | JGI IMG/M metagenome (GOLD analysis project Ga0302324, IMG submission 201949) | Peat permafrost microbial communities from Stordalen Mire near Abisko, Sweden - Palsa_T0_1 | ecosystem: Environmental > Terrestrial > Soil > Palsa > Peat permafrost | place: Sweden: Abisko...
CGCTCGTCCTCCAGCTCGGTGCCGCGCTCCTCGCCTGGTATCGCCGCTCCTCGCGGGACCTCCCCTGGCGGAGGACGCGCGACCCGTACGCCATCTGGGTGAGCGAGACCATGCTCCAGCAGACCCGGGTGGAGACGGTGCTCCCCTACTACGCGCGATTTCTTCGCGAGCTCCCCGACGTGGCCAGCCTGGCGGAGGCGCTGGAGGAGCAAGTTCTCGCTCTCTGGAGCGGGCTCGGATACTACCGCCGCGCGCGCATGCTCCACGCGGCGGCGAAGACCGTCGCCGGTGCGCTGGGGGGGCGTCTTCCGGAGGAGCCGGAGCAACTGAGGCGCCTGGAGGGGATCGGCGCCTACACCGCCGGGGCCCTGGCCAGCATCGCCTTCGGCCGTCGGGCGGCGCTCGTGGACGGCAACGTCACCCGTGTCCTCTCGCGCCTCTTTGCCCTCGAACTCGACGCGAAGAGCGCCGCCGGGCTCGCCGCCGTCTGGGCCGTCGCCGACCGCCTGGTGGCGGTGGTCGACGGTCCTCCCGGGGACTGGAACCAGGCGCTCATGGAGCTCGGCGCCACGGTGTGCGTCCCCGGCGAGCCGCGCTGCGGGGAATGCCCGCTCTCGACGCAGTGCGAGGGCCGGGCGCTGGGCATCGCGGCCACGCTGCCGCGGACGTCCCCCAAGCGCAAACCGCGCAGTGTGCGGCGGGTCGCCCTCGTCGTCGCTTCGGCCGAGCGGGTCGTTCTCGCGCGCCGGCGGAGGCACGGTCTCTTCGCAGGGCTCTGGGAGCCTCCGGCGGCGGACGGCGACGATCCGGAGCCGCTCGCCGCCCAGCTCGGCATCGATGGGCGGGCCTTGCGGTCGGGCGGTCACGTCGTGCATGTGCTTTCGCACCGGCGCCTGGAGATCGACGTCTCCATCGCGACCATCGGCCGGCGGCGGCGCTGGGGGCTTCCGGGCCCGGACTACGATGGGGTAGAAGCCGTGCGCCTCGACGAGCTCCTGTCGCGCCCGCATGCCGCACTGGCCCGCAAGATCTTGGCGGCGGCGGGCGTAGCGCCGTTGGCCAAAGAAGCGCGGCCGGGTCTACCCTCGAAGCCAAAGTGACCGCATCGACCTCCGGGCCCAACCCCTCGGCGCTCAGCGCTGCGCCGCCTGCCACGCCGAGCCCGGACCGCGCGCCGCACGTGCTGGTGGTCGACGACGAGTCGGCGCTGCGCCGCAGCCTGGCTCGCGTGCTGGAGACGCGCGGGATGACGGTCGGCCTCGCCGAGGACGGGCTCCAGGCGCTGGAGTACATCGAGCGGACGCCGCCCGACGTGGCGCTGGTCGATATGATGATGCCGGGTCTCGGCGGGCTCGAGGTCCTGGCGCGCGTCAAGGCAATGGGGGCTCCGTGCGAGGTCATCCTCATGACCGCGTTCGCCGACGTCGAGTCGGCAGTAGCCGCCATGAAAGCGGGGGCCTTTCACTTTCTGACCAAGCCGTTCCACTCCAACGACGCGGTGGCGCATGCGGTGGCGAAGGCGGCGGAGCACCGGCGCCTGGCCGACCGCGCGCAGCAGCTCGAAGAGGTCCTTCTTTCGAAGGAGCGCTTCGGGGAGATCATCGGCGACTCGCCCAAGATCCTCGACGTGTTCCGCCTCGTCGACGGAGTGGGGCCGACGTCGTCGACGGTGATGGTGCTGGGGGAGAGCGGCACCGGCAAGGAGCTGGTGGCGCGGGCCATTCACCAGCACAGCACCCGAGCCAAGAAGCCTTTCGTCGCCGTCAACTGCGGCGCCATCCCCAAGGAGCTGGTGGAGTCGGAGCTCTTCGGACACGTTCGCGGGGCGTTCACCGGTGCGCAGACCGCTCGCGCGGGTCTATTCGAGACCGCCGACGGCGGGACCATCCTGCTCGACGAGGTCGGCGACCTGCCGCTGGCTGCGCAGGTGACGCTCTTGCGCGTGCTGCAAGAGGCGGAGATCAAGCGGGTCGGCGCCGACGAGACGCGGACCGTCGACGTCCGGGTGCTCGCGGCCACCAACGTCGACCTGAAGGCGCGCATCCAGACCGGGGAGTTTCGCCCGGATCTCTATTATCGCCTCCACGTCATCACCATCGCCCTTCCGCCGCTGCGCGAGAGGGGAGACGACGTGCTCCTTTTGGCCGATCATTTCCTCCAGAAGTTCGCGCGCAGCATGCAGAGGACCGCCAAGAGTCTCTCCCCCGACGCCGCGCGCGCTCTCTGCGAGTACGATTGGCCGGGGAACGTACGCGAGCTGGAGCACGCCATCGAGCACGCCATGGTGCTCGCCCGGAAGGACGTGATCGCCGCCACGGATTTGCCCTTCGCCCGTACGCCCTCGGCGCCGCGCGAGTCGGGCACGATGCCGGGCCTGGGCCCGGACCGCGCCAGCTCGACGATGGCGACGACCAGCCGCGATGGGAGCCAGGCCCTTCTCGCGGATCTCGCCCGCCTGCCGTACGCGGAGGCGAAGGGGCGGCTGGTGGCGCTCTTCGACGAGACCTACACCGGGGAGCTCCTGCGCCAGACGGGAGGCAACATGTCCGAGGCCGCCCGCCGCGCGGGGCTCGATCGCTCGAACTTTCGCCGTCTGCTGAAGCGCCACAAAGACGAAGACTGAGGGGTGGAGGGGAGGGGCGCGCGCGCTGCCCCGAATGGCCTGTCGCGCGTCCGGCTCCCGCGCGTTATAAGGGCGCGCAGCGTGATGGTTCGAAGGTGGTGCTGGTCAGCGGTGGCGTGCGCAGCGTCGGCCGCTGCGGTCGTGGCGGCTCCTGCCCGCGCCGCCGACCCGACCGACGCCTCCGCACCGACCGATGCACCCGCCCTGGCGCGTCCCACCATCCGCCCGCACCAGTACACGCTCGAGGAGAGCCTGGCGCTGGCCGATCGCAACTTTCCCAACCTGTGGGCCGCGCGCGCGCGCCTGGCGTACACGCACGCGCAGCTGGAGGAGGCGCGGTGGACACCCTGGTTCCAGTGGTTTGCGTCGGCTCAGTTCGGCGTGCTTCCGCCGCTGCTCGGCACCGTGACGTTTCCCCAGAGCAGTCAAACTGCGCGCGACATCACGGGGCTCAACAACCTGCAGCCCTTCGTGCAGTTCGGCATCAACGGGGTGGTGCCGCTCTACACCTTCGGCAAGATCGGCTCGGCGCTCGACGCGGCCCAGGCCAACGTGCGCGTGTCGGAGTGGGACATGGAGAAGTGGCGGCAGACGATGCGCATGGACGTGCGGCGGGCGTACTATGGCCTCGAGCTCGGGCGCGACGTGGAGTACATCGTGAACGACGCCGTCAGCCGGCTGGACAAGGCGGTCCAGAGCGTCAAAGACAAGATGGCCAAGGGCGACTCCACCGTGGGCGACGTGAACCGGCTCAGCCTGGAGACGTACAGGCAGGAGATCCTCGCGCAGTCGTTGCAGGCGCCGAAAGGCGAGGCGTACGCGCTGGCCGGGCTCCGCTTCCTCACTGGCGTCGAGGCCGGGTTCGACGTCGTCGACGAACCGCTGAAGCGGCCGGATCGCCCGCTGGTCGACATTGCACAGTACCTGGAGGCGGCGCGCATCCTGCGGCCCGACGTGAACATGGCGCGCGCAGGTGTCGTCGCGCGCAAGGCTCTCGTCGACTACAACCGAGCCAGACTCTTCCCCGATTTCGGCCTCGGCCTGGGGGCCGATTTCAGCTCCACGCCTAGCGCCGTTCCCCAGAACGACGTGTGGGCGAGCGACCCCTTCAACCACTTCTATTACTACTTCGCCCTGGGCATGCGCTGGAGCCTCGACCTCCTCCCGCAGGCGGCGCGGACGCAGCAGGCCGAGGCGCAACTCGAGGAGACGCGCGCGCTCGAGCGTCTGGCTCTCGGGAACGCCGAGTTCGAGGTCGAGAAGGCCTACGCGGACGCGGTCGAAGCCAAGGGCCGCGAGGAGACGTGGGACAAGGCCGAGCACCTGACCAAGCAGTGGATCGCCACCGTGCAGGATCACATCGATCTTGGAACGTGGGCCGACGACGCCCTCATCGCGCCGCTCCGCGCGTACGCCAACGCCCGCGTCCAGCATCTCACCGCGCTGATGGACTACAACATCGCCATGAGCAACCTGGCGCTGGTCAGCGGCTGGGACAGCGCGGCGCCGGGCGGGGGCACCTGATCTTCCCCCCTGCAGGCCGCCTCCGGCCTCACCACGGGCACGTGGCCAGCGCCAGCACCGCGAGCAGGCGCGCCTTGACCACGCTGAAGTCGATGAGCGCGAGGTTCAGCTCCGCCTGACGGTGCGCCTCCGACGCGGTCACCAGCTCGAGGCTCGTTCCCTGGCCTACCGTGTAGGCCGTCTGCGTCATCAGGTCGTTCTGCGCGGCGAGGTCCCTCTGCTCGGTGGCGACCTTGTCGGACAGCTCGGCGACGACCAGCTGGCGCTGCGCCTGCTCGACCTGGATGATGGCCTGCCGCCGCAGGGACTCCAGCGTTTGCGCGGCGATGTCCTGCGCCGCGCGTGCGTTGCGCAGGTTGCCGTAGCGAACGCCCCCGTCCCACAGCGGCACGGACAGGATGCCTTGCAGGTTCCAGGTGGGGTTCGGATAGCCTGTCGACGCGGGGGAGTTGGCGTTCACCGTGCTCTGCGCGGCCACCGTCGGCAGAAAGGAGTACCAGACGTTTTGCAGGTTGCGCTTGGCCACGTCCAGCTTGGTCCTCGCGGCGGCGATGTCCGCGCGCTGATCCACGTCGCCCACCACGTTGCAGGAGGCGATGGCGCTCTGGGTGAGATTGCCCATGTCCACGTCCGGGGCGACGCCCGTCTCCTCGGGAATACCCAGTGCCAGGCCCAGCGATTCGCGCGCCTCGCGCAAGGTCTCGTCGCCGTTCACCAGCGCCGCGCGTGCGTTGGCCGCGTTCTGCTGGGCGCGGACCACGTCGAGGCCGTTGGCGGCGCCGAGCGCCTGTTTGCGCTGGCTGATCTCGAGCTGCTCGAGGGCGACCTTGAGGCCCACGCGGTTGATCTCCGCGCTGCGCTCGGCGGTAACCACCGAGACGATCTGATTGGCCACGCCCAGCGCGAGCGTTCGCTTCTCGTCCTCTGCCGAGAGGCGGCCAGCGTTCTCGCCCAGTTCGTCGATGCTGATCTGGTCGAAGAGCTGCACGTTGAGGAGCGACTGCTGGACCTGCACGCTCCCGTTCCAGGTGGTGGGCAGAGGGACGGTGTTGCTCTGGGTGATGCCGCTCCCGGTGAAGCCGATGCCGGACGCCACCTGGTTGGTCAAGAGCTGATGGGTGAACTGCCCCGTCCCCTGGATGCTCGGCAGGTATTGCGCGAGGGCGATGCGCGTCTGCGCCTCGGCTTGCAGGACCTGGTCGAGCGCGATCCGCAGGTCGGTCGAGCGAAGCCGGAGGTAGGAGAGCGCTTCCTGCCACGAGGAGATGACGCGCTTGGCCGGCGGCACCGGCGCCAGCATGGGGTCGCTCACTGGGGGCGGCGGCGGAAGCGCCAGCTGCGCGGAGGCGACGGCGGCGGAGGTCGGCGGCGGGGGCTTGGCCCCCTGCGCGGAGGCGACGGCTGGCAGGAGAAGGAGCGAGAGGAGAAGCAGGGCCTTGTGCATGGCGGTCCCGAGAGCGTAGGAGGCCCTCGGGGCAAAAGCCCGACGTTGCTAACGGCGGCGAAGGGTCGCGTAGCGCACGTCGCCGGGCATGAGATCGAGGTGGGCGCGCAGCTCGCCGAAGCGAACGCGCAGGCTCGCCACGCTCACCCGGAAGCAGGCCGCGACCTCGGCCTGCGTGAGCGGCACGTGGTCCACGTAGACGATGGCGTAGGCCACCGCGGCCGCCACCGCCTGCACCGCCGCACCCCCGCGGGCTCCGGTCGGCCGCGCGAAGTACGAAAGCGCATCGCGCGCCAGGGCCTTGGCGCGCGCCCGCTGCTTGGCGTCGAGGGGGAGGCTGGCCAGGCCGCGCGTCAGTACAGCGTCGAGCTCGGCTGCGAGCGGGGACCGGATCGGCCGGCGCGACGGGGGATCGTCGCCCCGCTTGGTCCGGGCGCGTCGGGAGGGATCGTCGTCCTCCTCCGCGTCGCGGTCGCGCGTGGTCAGCGAGGGGACCGGCGCGGGGCGCGGCAGGGGGTGGTCCTTGTCCGCCGGGGCTCCTTGCTCCAGCCACTTGAGCATCGCCGTGTGCTCGCGCGACGCGGTGCGCTTCATGGCGCGTCCGAGCACCTTCCGGGCCTCGGCGAGGCGTCCCACGCGGGCCAGCGCGTGGGCGTAGCTCGCAGCAACCTCGCCGCTGTACGCCGCGCTCTGGTAGGCGCGCTTCAACCACCCCACCGCGTCGTGGGCGCGTCCTAGCGCGACATCGAGAAGGTGACCGAGGTTGTGCGCGTACCAGGGATTTTTCGGCGCGCTCGTCAGCGCGTGGTGATAGGCGCTCACCGCGAAGCGGTAGTTTCCGAGGAGCGTCTGACACAGGGCGAGCGTCGCCCACCCGCGATCGTCGTCCGGCCGATGGGACAGCACGCGCTTGGCGTACAGCGCCGCGCGCCAGGGGTCCCGCTCGACCAGGAGCTCGGCCAGGTGCAGGTGCGCGAAGAGGTTCTCGTCCGAGCCATCGCCGGCGAGACGCGCCAGGCGGTGAAGCATGGGAAGTACGTCGCCCGGGTCCACCGCACGGGCCAGCGTCCACTCGATCTGGCGGCGCAGCTCCTGCGCTTCTTGCGTGCGACCGTTCATGCCCGTCCCTCAAGGATCTAGCTTCCTCGACCTGCACGCGCAACGCGCAAAAACAGCCACTTTGCAGGTAACTGGCGACGAACGCGCGATTCGAAGTTTCGCTTGCGCTTCCTCGTTTCTGCGTTAGAGGCAGCACCCCCTGGGCGGCACGCGGGCGAGAGAGACAAGCCTGTGCAGCGCCCGGCGCGCCTCAGCGAAAGGCCACGATCTTTTGCTGCACCAGCTCGTGCAAGATGCGGAGCGCGTCGAGCTTGGGCATGCCGCACACGTCGAGAATGAGGTCGACGCTGGACGACCCGTCGATGAGCGACAGGATGAACCCAGCGCGGTGGTCCATGGACAGCCAGCGCATCTGCGTGCGCGGCACCACCACCATCGGAACGCGCTCGAGGGGGCCCAGCCGCGCGGCGTACATCTGTTCGAGGACGCTCCGGCAGTTCTCGCCGCACTCCGCCGCCTCGAGGTCGCTGGGCTCCTCGGCGAGAATGAGCTCCGACATCTCCAGCGCGCCGGTGTAGTCCCCCAGCGAGAAACGCTCGCGCATCTCGGCCATGGGGTCGTCGATGGTCCGCTCGGTGATCTCGGGCGCCCGCGACGATCCGATGGCTCCCAGCACCGCCGCCTCGATGCTGGTGGGGGTGACGCTGCGATCCGCGTTCACGACGGGCATCGACGGCGAGCTCGGCGCGCGCGCATCGGCGATGGAGAGCGGGCTGGCTCGCCCCGGTCCCGGTGGGTCGCTCCGCAGGGATGCGACACGCGCCGCCTCGAGCTCGGCCTCGTCGGTCAGGGTGATCTGCCGCTCGCGCGTCTCGGCCGGCTCGGGCGGCGGGGGCGGCGAGGCGGGCGGGGGAGGGCGCCGCGTCGGCGCCTCGGCGGCGGGGAGGCCGTGCTGCGGCGACGATGGGCCGGAGGCGAAGCGCGCGAAGGCCTCGACGTCGAACGGAGGGTTCACCGTCGGACGGTCGTTCTCGCTCGCCGCGCCGGAAGGCTCGGGCGGCTTGGCGCTGCGCTTCTTCCGGCGGTCGTCCGTCATGTCAATGGGTCTTCGCCACCACGCCTTTGAACATCCGATGGGTGCGGGAGAGGCCCTCGATCTCGGCCTTCACGGCGCCCACGTCGCGCTTGGCGATGGCCGAACGTGCCTTGGCCACGATGGCCCGCGCCTTCTCGATGGCGTCGCGCCCGAAGTCGCTGGCGGCCACGATCTGCTCGACCTGCGGGAAGAGGCGCTCGATCTCGCCGACGATGCGCTCCGCCTCCTGCTTGGCAGCCTCGAACTCCTCGGTCGAGCGGCGCTCGACCATGTAGTCCTTGGCCCCCTCGAGCATGTCCTTGATCTCCTCCCGCGTCAGGCCGCTCGAGGCGGTCACCTCGATGGATTGCTCCTTGGCGGTCTCCAGGTCCTTGGCGTGCACGCTCACGATGCCGTCGGCGTTGATCTCGAAGGTGACCTCGATCTCGACCGTGCCCTTGGGGGCTCGCCGCAGCCCGGTGAGGATGAACTCGCCGAGTAGCTCGTTCTCTTCGGCGCGCTCGCTCTCGCCCTGCATGACCACGATCTTCACCGCCGTCTGGTTCTCGCGGCTGGTGGTGAAAATCTTGGTGCGGTGGGTGGGGACGGTGGTGTTCTGCGGGATGAGCTCCTCGAAGTAGCCGCCCTGGGTCATGATCCCCAGAGCGTGCGGCGTCACGTCGAGCAGCACCATCTCCTGCTTGTCGTCGGTGAGCGCGGAGCCCTGGATGCCGGCGCCGAGGGCCACGCTCTCGTCCGGGTGGACGCCCTTGCAGGGCTCACGCTCGAAAAAGTCTGCCACCGCCTGCTGGATCTTCGGCATGCGCGTCATCCCCCCGACCAGCACCACCTCCTCGATGTCGTCCTTCTCCAGGTGGGCGTCGGCCAGAGTCTGCTTGCAGATGTCGACGGTTCGCTCGATGAGGTCCGCGGAGAGCTCCTCCAGCGTCTTTCGATCGATGGTGCGCTGGAGGTGGAGGGCCTCGTTGCGACCGCTGGAGATGATGAAGGGAAGGTTGACCTCCGTCTCGCGCACGCTGGAGAGCTCGCACTTGGCCTTCTCGGCGGCGTCCTTCAGGCGCTGGAGGGCCATCCGGTCCTGCCGCAGATCGATGCCGTGCTCCTCCTTGAAGCCCTGCACCAGCCAGTCGATGATCCGCGCGTCGACGTCCTCCCCGCCGAGGAAGGTGTCGCCCGCCGTGGCGATGACCTTGAACACCGCGCTCGAGCCGATCTCCAGGATCGATATGTCGAAAGTGCCCCCGCCGAAGTCGTAGACGGCGATGGTCTTCTCCACGTTCTTGCCGAAGCCGTAGGAGAGCGCGGCGGAGGTGGGCTCGTTGATGATGCGGATGACGTCGAGCCCGGCGATCTCTCCGGCGTCCTTGGTGGCCTGCCTCTGGTTGTCGTTGAAGTAGGCGGGCACGGTGATGACGGCCTTGGTCACCCCCTCGCCGAGGTAATCCTCGGCGATGACCTTCATCTCCTGGAGAACCATCGCGCTGATCTCGGGGACGCCGTACTCCTTCTCGCGCAGCACGATGCGCACGTCGGCGTGAGGACCCTGCACGATGCGGTAGCTGGAGGTGGCTACCGCGTTCTTGACCTGCGGCGAGTTCCACTTACGCCCGATGAGGCGCTTGGCGGCGTAGACGGTGTTCTCGGCGTTGGTGATGGCCTGACGCTTGGCGATGTGGCCCACCAGGCGCTTTCCCGCCTCGGTGACGGCCACCATGGACGGCGTCGTCTTGTAGCCGCCGCGATTGGGGATCACCGTGGGGACGCCATTCTCCACGATGGCCACGCACGAATTGGTCGTCCCCAGGTCGATGCCGATCACCTTCTCCATCCGCACGCGTCTCCCTTCTGGTCTCGCGCCGCTGACGTGTAGCCCAGCCGTTACGCCGACTTGCCCACCCGCTCCAGCATCGCCTGGATGCTACCATCATGAGGGGCGAGCTGCGCGGCCGTCTCCAGCTCTCGCCGGGCGTTCCGGGTGAGGCCGGCCGCCAGGTAGACGGTGGCCAGCGTGGCGCGGAAAGCTGCGCTGGCAGGATTGAGAAAGCAAGCCCGCTGCGCCAATCGGGCCGCCTCGTGCAGATCCCCCGAAGATTGCACGAGGGCCGCGGCGGCGCGCTCGTGGGCGGCGGGGTCGTCCGGGCGACCTTTGCAGACACGCGCCCAGGACCGGGCGGCATCGGCCCACTGGCCGTTCTTCTCCTCGTAGCCGGCCTGCCGCGTGTACGTGTCGGCCAGGATGGCGTCCGCCCGGCCCTGCGCCTCCTGCGTGCGGCGCGCAATGTCGGCGTCGTCGGGGGCCAAGGTCATGGCCACGCGGAAGGCGTTGGTCGCCGCCACCGGGTCTCCGGCGGCCAGGGCCGCCTCGGCGTTGGTGACGTACTTCCTGGCCTGCGAGGCCTGCGCCATGGTCCGCCGCTCCTCGTACCGACGGCGGAGCGAGGCCATCCCGTCGGCGGTGCTGGGTACCGCCGACGAGGCCGATGTGCGCGCGTTGGGGGGCGAGCTCGAACCGGACGCGCTGCGGCCGGCGAGCAGGCGTCGGGCCAGGGCCTCCCGTCGGACGGCGGGGTCGGGGCTGCGCAGGGCCGCGGAGACGCTGGTCGAGGGACCTGGGACGACGGCCTGGGCCGCCGCCGAGGTCGCCGCCGCCTGCGCCTCCTGAGCGCGAGCCTCGCGCTCCACGGCCTCGGCGGCCAGCGCCACTTCGGCCATGGCGTCGGCCAGGAGATCCTCGATGCTCCGCGCGCGCCGTTGCTCGTCGAGGTAGGCGTCGTATTCCGCGCGCCCTTCCTTGCTGGTCAGCGTGTCGTGCGCCAGGGTGATGCGCCCGAAGATGGCTTCCATCTGGGGCTTGTAGGAGCCGAGGCTCTTCCGGAAATACTTGTCGGGGTGAAACTTCGCCGCCAGGTCGAAGTACGCGCGTTTCAGCGCCTTGCGGTCGGCGGTCTTCTCGAGGCCGAGGAGGGCGTAGTGATCCAGCCCTTTGAGCCCGCGGTGCATGATCAGCACGCGCCGGCGCATCTCCGGGTCGAGATCGACCTCCTCGGCCAGGGCGGCTTCTTCCGTCGGAGTGAGCGGCGGCTCGTGGCGAGGCGCGGAGGGGGTAGCGGGTCGGGGCTGCGGCGAGGGCTGCGCTTCCGCCGAAGGCTCCGTCGCCGCGGACGAACGGGCCGGCGGGTCGAAGGTGATCAAGGCCAACGACTCCAGCTTGGCCAAGGATGCGAGCACCTGCTCGTCGGGCAGGCCGCTGTTGGCGACGATGTCCTTCTCCGTGGAGACTCCGTCCACGCGCGAGAGCACGAAGCCGTCGGCCGGCGACAGCGGGGCGCTGCGCACGTCCCGACGACCGACGGCGGGCTTGGGCGTACGCACGCGCGCGTCAGGCAACGACATCCTCCAGCCACATCATACCCCGGTTCCGGCCATCCAGCGGTCGTGCATCCAGACCCAGCCGTGGGGAAGAGCGAGGATGCGGCGCGACAGCTCGGCGTTGATTCGCCTGGTCAGCTCCCGCGCGCCGGCGTCGTCACAGGCCAGCCCGCTCGAGTCGATGCGGGTGGCGGTGATGACGACCGACCCGTCGGGTCCAGGCGCAGCCGTGCCGACCACCACGGGTGCGCGCGCGCGGAGGGCGATGCGCGCCGGGCCGATCGCCGTGGGCGCCGGATGGCCCAGGAAGGGCGCGTCGCAGGACGGCACCCGCGAGCGCAGATCCATGGGAATGCCGAGCACTCCGCCGCCCCGCAGGGTGCGCAAGATGCGTGCGGCCGCGCCCGGCCTGGCCCGCCACACCACCTGCACTCCGTGCGCTCCCCGGAGCTCCTCGTAGAGCCGCGAGAAGCGAGGATCGTAGCTCTCCCGAGCGAGCGCGATGAGCGGTACGCCCGCTGCGACCAGCGACGCGGCGACGCGCTCCCAGGGGCCGAGGTGGGCGGACGCAAAGACCACCCCGCGCCCCTCGGCACGGGCGCCCTCGATCACCGCGCGGGCCTCGTCGGACGGCAGGGGGGAAAGCGCGGCCTTTGAGCGAAGCATCGCCACCGTGTCGGCGAGCAGCTCCCCCAGGGCCAGGAAGCAACGAAGGACGAGGTCGCGCTGATCGCGCATGCGCATGTCCGGGTACACTCGCGCGACGTTCTCCCGCGCCGTCCGTCGCGCGCTCGCGACGAAGAGGTGAGCGGTGTGCCCGAGCGTTCGCCCCACGGCGCGCAAGGCCCGCGGCCGGAGCCGGCGCGTCGCGGCGAGGGCCAGGAGCGCCAGGAGCCAGAGCACGTCGTTCTTCGCGCGCTGAAGGAGGGTCCAGCGACCCCCCTCGCGCAGATCCCGTGAGGCGTTCACGGGCAGGCGAAGGCCTTCTCCATGCGGCGCAAGATCCCGTCGGGCTCGCGCAGGCCGAGCTCCACGATGCGATCGGCGCGCTCCTGCGTGTTGCAGTTGGCGTAGATGCGGAGCTGCGGCGCGTTGCCGGAGGGGCGGACGTGCGCCACGTCGCCGTTGTGAAAGGTGACGCGTACGCCGTCGAGGACGTTGATACGCACGATGTCGTCGAAGCCGAGGGCCGGCGTGAAGAAGCGGGACAGTGTCTTCCCGCGTTCGTGCCACGCGGCGGCAGCAGGGCCAGCGAGCCGCTCCGCCTCTCCGCCCGGGCGACCCGGGACGAGGACCCGTCCGGCGGCAGCGAGCTCCACTTCCACAACGTCCCCGGCCGGCACGAGATGCGCGAGGATCGCGCCGCTGATCGCCACGGGGACGTCGTCGATCAAGCCCGCGCGACCGAAGCGCGCGGGCAGCCGCGCCCACAGCGTCGCCAGGGCGATGCCTTGCTCTGCCGCCGCGGAGAGGTTGCACAGGATCGGCAGCACCGAGTCGCGCGTCGGAAGCGCTTCCATCGTCCCACCGCCGAGGGCGACGGCGCTGCCCAGCAAGAGCCCCCCGTTGGCCTCCCAGCCCACGATGTGCGCGTACTTCCCCTCGCGGCGGAGATCGTCGATGGCTGCGACGACGTAGGGCGAGCCGATCCGCGTCTTGCGCAAGAGGACGCCGCGCTCCTTCATGCGGCGCTCGACGGCGTCATTGGCGCTGATGGGCACGGCCACGGCATCGGCGCGCAGGTACTCGGCGACCACGATGCCCAGGAGATCGCCCGACAAGAAGCGCACGCTCCGTCCGCCGGGCTCGCGATCGGAGGCGGGCAAGACCGCGGCCACCAGGGGGCGATCGGAGTCGCCGTCGGTGGAGACCACGGCAGCGAAGGGCCCGGCGCTGGCGTGCGCGTCCACCAGCTCTTCCAGGCGATCGAGCATCTCGTCGGTCACGTTCTCCGTGTCGATGGGAACGAAGGTCTCGGCGCGTCCCGCCGTCACCACCTCGGCGCCCAGCTCGCGCAGGATACGCGCCAGGATGTCGCGCCCCACCGCGGAGTGCTGGTAGACGAGCACGCGCACCCCGGAGAGCGCTCCCTGGGCAAAGCTCGCCAGGTAACGGCGCACGTAGCCCTCCTCCGCGGCAGGGTCGACGACCGGAAGCTCGGGCGTTCGTCGAAACCCACCGGAGGCGCTGAAGGCGGAGCTGTCGGCGGTGCGGGCATACTCCTCCGCGCGCACGCGCTCGACCTCGGCGGTGATTCCGCCTTCGTCCGACTTCAAGACCTCGCCCACGCTCTTATTTAGCTTGATGCCGTTGCGATCGAAGGGAATGTGGCTGCCGCTCACCATCACCCCCGGCCGCCCCGTCGAGACCGCGCGAAGAATCAGCGCCGGCGTCGGGACGGTGCCGGCGTTCTCCACCGGACAGCCGGAGTCGAGGGCGGCCTGGGCGCAGGCGCGCATGATGCGTTCGGTGCTCGGCCGCAGGTCGCCCGCGAGGACGATGCCGCCCCGCGGCCGAAGGTCGCCGGTGGCCATCAGGTAGCGGAGGGCGCCCCTGACATTGATGTACGCCTCGAGGTCGGTGATGTCCTCCACCAGGCCGCGCAGGCCGCTGGTTCCGAAGGCCAGCGACACGGGCACGTAGGTGAGAAACGAGGCAGTGGAGCCCATGCGATCTTCTCCTGACCGGAGCTTCGTCCATCGGCGCGCGCCTGACGAGGATTTCGCAGCGCCTGCGCTCGCGGAGGGCTCGTTCACGGCGCGATCGCCGGCACGAGCGGCATGGCTTTCGCGGGCCGCGCGCCTTTCCCTTGACGCGGATGGAGCGCCGGGGGACATCGGCGCACAAGGCCCCCGTAAACCCATGTCGCCCCACGTAGAGCTGGCACCCGGCGCCGAAGAGAACGGCCTGGCGCTGATGCTGTCGGAGCTGGTGCGCCAGAACCTGGAAGCCAAACCGCACAAGCAGGTCGACTTCGCGGCGCTCCGGGGCCGCGTGTCGATCGTGGCCGACGACGCCGACGTCGCGCTCACCATGCGCTTCGAGAGCGGCGGCAAGCTCACCATTCACGACGGCATCGTCGGCATTCCCGACGTGACTATCCGCGGCCCCTCCGAGGCCGTGCTCGCTCTCTCCAACATGCCGCTGGCCACCCGTTTCGGCTTGCCCATCCCCGGCAATCGGGAGGCGCTGAAGACGGTGCGCATGGTCATGGGCGCGATGCGCGACGGCAGCCTCCACGTCTACGGCATGCCCTTTCATCTGGGGCTGGTGATGAAGCTGACCCGCGTGATGAGCATCCACGGCTGAGCGCGCATTCTCCTTCTTGACGGAGCGCCATCCGGCTCGTACGTTTCGCGCCCCTACGAAGAACAAGGTTCATTCGCCGATGGCCGTCCATATTCGTCTTTCTCGCGCCGGCGCCAAGAAGCGCCCGTTCTACCGCATCATCGTCACCGATCACCGCAGTCCCCAGGGCGGGCGGTTCCTCGAGAACATCGGGACGTTCGATCCGACGCGCGAGCCGGTGCATTTCCTGGTGAACCAGGAGCGGCTGAGCTATTGGCGCAGCAAGGGCGCTCTGCCCTCGGACACGCTCGAGCAGCTGCTCAAGCGACAGGCGAAGGTTGCCGCGGCCGCCGCCGACGCAGCGGCGCCCGCAGCCGCCAAGTGACCTTGCCGCGCGACCCGCCGGAGCAGGAGATGCCGCTCAAAGACCTCATCCACGCCATCGCGATGGAGCTGGTGGACAGCCCGGACGAGGTCGACGTCACCGAGGTAGGCGGCGACAACAACACCGTCATCGAGCTCCGGGTGGCAAAGGACGACATCGGCAAGGTCATCGGCAAAGAAGGAAGGACCGCGCAGTCCATGCGCGTCATCCTCACGGCCGTCTCGACCAAGCTGGGCCGGCGGGCCAACCTCGACATCGTCGACTAGTGCCTCGATTCCGTCAAAATGACGGGTGCTTCGCACGCGCGGCTTCGCCGCGCACTCGAGGCACTAGGCGGTTCCTTGGGCTTCGCCCAAACCCGAAACTCGCCCCCGCGAGTTTCACTTCAACGAAGTCGAGGCACTAGTCTTGCTCGCGCCGGACGCGTGGGTCCCTCTCGCGGAGGTCATGCGCCCGCACGGTGTGCAGGGCGAGCTGCGGCTGCGGCTCTTCAACCGCGACAGCGACCTCCTCCTCGACGTCGAGGAAGTGCTGGTGCGCTTCCCGGAGGGCGACGAGCAGGAGGTGAGCGTCGACGCGGCTCGCCGGGCCAACGACGCCATCCTCATCAAGCTCCACTCCGTCGACGATCGCACCGCCGCCGACGGCCTGCGCGGTGCGACGGTGTGCGCTCGCCGGGGTGAGTTCCCGCCCGCCGAGGACGGCGAGTTCTACGCCTGCGACGTGGAGGGCGCGCGGGTCCGTGTGGAGGACGGCGACGAGCTCGGCCAGGTCATGGAGCTGAAGACCTACCCCACCGTCGACGTCCTGGTGGTGGCCGCCCGGGACGGCGGGCGTCCGTGGGAGGTGCCGCTGGTCGATGCGGTGGTCAAGGGAGTCGACCTCGATGCGGGAACCGTGACCCTCGCCAGCCTGGAAGGCGTGGAGAGGGCATGAGGGTCCTGCGCGTCGACGTGGTCACCCTTTTCCCGGAGATGTTCGCGGGCTTCCTGGCGACGAGCTTCGTGGGGCGCGCCATCGAGGGGGGGCAGCTTGCCCTGCGCCTGCGCAGCCCGCGCGACTTCGGCCTCGGCAAGCACCGCAGCGTGGACGACACGCCGTACGGCGGCGGCAGCGGAATGGTCATGCGCGTCGACGTCCTGGTCGCGGCCGTGGAATCGCTGGACGAGGACGCGCCCGGCGGCGTGCGCGCTCGCCGCGCGCTGATGACGCCGCAGGGGCGCGTGCTCGATCAGGCCAAGGTGATCGAGCTCTCCGGGCTGGCGGCGCTCATGCTGGTGTGTGGCCGCTACGAAGGCTTCGACGAGCGGGTGCGCGCCCACGTCGACGAGGAGATCTCCCTCGGGGACTTCGTGATGACGGGCGGCGAGGTGGCGGCCATGGCCATCGTCGACGCGTGCGCCCGCCTCTTGCCGGGCGTGCTCGGCAACGAGGCCTCGACGCTCGAAGAATCGCACAGCGCGGCCACCGGCGGCCTGCTGGAGTACCCGCAGTACACGCGCCCCGCCGAGTTCCGCGGCGCGCGCGTCCCCGAGGTGCTGGCGGGCGGCAACCACGCCGAGATCGCGCGCTGGCGACGCGCCCAGTCCGTCGCCCGCACGCGTGAGCGCCGTCCGGACCTGTGGGAGAGACTGCGCGCCTCCAGCCCCGAGGCGCCCGGTGGCCGGCACCAGGACGACGAGTGAGACGGGTCGCCGTCGCCCTGGTGCATCACCCCGTGCTCGACGGCCAGGGCGCCATCGTCACCACCGCGGTCACCAACCTCGACGTCCACGATCTCTCGCGCAGCGCTAGGACTTACGGCTGCACCGATTACTGGGTGGCGCACCCCATCGCTGCCCAGCGCGACCTGGTGGAGCGCATCCTGGCGCACTGGACGGACGGCTCCAGCGGCAAGCGCATCCCGGATCGGCGTGAGGCCCTGCGGGTGCTTCGCGTGGTGGACTCGCTGGCTGCGGCGGTCGACGCGCTGGGGGGTCGCGACGGGGTCGAGCTGTGGGTCACCGCCGCGCGGAGCCTGGGCGAGAGCCTCCCCTTCGCCGACGCGCGCGCGCGCATCGAGGGCGAGGGCAAGCCGGTGTTGATCGTCTTCGGCACGGGCTGGGGACTCGCACCGAGCGTGATCGATCAGGCCGACGCCCTCCTCGAGCCCATTCACGCGCAGCGCGGGGACTACAACCATCTCAGCGTCCGCTCGGCCTGCGCCATCACCCTCGATCGCCTGCTCGGCGCGCGCTGACGCCCGCCGGGTCACGGCCTTCGCTCCCGGGGGAGCGCGTCCTTTCTACCCTCGGGCCAGCAACGCCTCCATCTCCGGCGAGTACCCGCGCGGTCCTCTCTCCACCAGCGCTGACAGGACGCGCAGCCCTCCCGGACGGCCTGCCTGCGCCTCCACCAGCGCCACGCGAGCGGGCGTGTCCGGCGTCCCGTGCACGAAGCGCAGGCGCTTGGCGTGCAGCCCCTCCGCCGCCAGCGTCGCCAGCAGCAGGGTCAGCTCGTGCGCCGGGTAGACGAAGCACACCCGCGCTCTTCTGCCCGCGATCTGCCGCGCGGCCTCGACGAAGATGCCCACCTCGCCGCTGCGCGCGCGCGCTTGCGTGGCCGCCACCCGCCCGCAACCCGGCAAGACGTAAGGAGGATTGCACACCACCAGCGCCGCCTCGCCGCGTCGCGCGCGCGCCACGTCGCGCACGTCGCCGCGCAGCACCTCGCCGCGGTCGGTCCACCCGTTGGCGTCGAGGTTGCGGCGGGCCATCGCCGCGGGCACGCCGTCGATCTCCACGAAGACGACGCGCCGCGCCGCGCCGAGGCGCAGCAGGGCGAGGCCCACCGCACCCACTCCCGCGCCCAGGTCGAAGGCCACCTCGGCTACCTTGCGCGCCGTGGCGAAGCCGGCCAGAAGGAGCGCGTCCACGTTGGTGCGGTAGCCCCTGCCGCGCGGGGGCTGGAAGAGGACGACGCCTCCGCCGAAAAGGGCATCCTGCGTCGCTTCGACGTCCGAGAGATCGTCGCCCAGCGCTCCGCCGTTCATCAGGGTTGCCATGGTCGACGTCCTCGCAGCGCGAGCGTGGTCATGGCGCCCGGGAAGACCTGGATCACGTAGGTCCCCAGCATGAGAAACTGCCCCGGGCGCGACGGGTCCTCCCCCACCGCGGACAGACGAAGGGGCACGCCGGGCGGCATGTCGATGGCGGCGAAGCGGCCGAGGGCGCTTGTCTCCCCGGACACCAGGGAGGGCAGCGGGTCCGACTCGTCCCCCGAGAAGTAGATCATCGGGGCCTCGTGGGCCTGCGGAGACTCCGCTTCCACGGTCGCGCCGGAGAGGCGAACGTCGTCGCAGTCGTGCACCTCGCCCGTGAGGAGCCCGAGGTCGTTCGCCGGCGTCAACCCCACGCCGCCGGCTACGGTGGACAGATCGGCCTCCGCGGCGGCGGTCGCGTCGTAGGTGACCTGGCCCCCCTGCACGGCGGCGTTCTGGAGGTAGACATCGTACTCGTAGACGGTGGCCCACGCCCCCGAGTCGGCGTCGCGGGTACGGACGACCAGCGGCGTCTCGGTGGGCACGTTCTGGATGGCGTACTGGCGGTACGAGCACCCGTTGGGGCACTGGCTGTTCCAGGTGGTGTCGATGGGATCGACGGGGTCGCTGGCCGTCGTCGTGTAGGTGCCGAGCGGGGCGGCGCCGAAGGAGCCGTCCGGCGTCTCGGGATGGTTTTCGGGAAAGACGTCGACCTCGACGCCCTGGGAGTCCTGCCCGCTGGCGAAGAGCCGGACGTAGCCGGTGAGCGTCACCATCTGGGGGACGCCCAGCGTTCCCGGCTGCGTCAGGCAGCCCAGGGCGGGCGTCGCCGCGGCATCGGGGGCCGAGTAGAGGTGCAGGTCCACCCCGTCGGCCAGCGCCTCCTGCGGCGCGGCGACCTGGATGCAGCACGCGTCCAGCGGCTCGGCCTGCGTGCACTCCGAGGCGAGCGTGCACCCCAGACACTGCTGCAGGCCGGTGTCCTCGACCGCCGGCGCGTCGCCGCAAAGGAGCGGGCTGCCGCCGTCGCCGCTGGCCGGCACTCCCGTGCTACTGCAACCGAGGGCGCTCATGAGGGTCCCGGCCGAGACGAGGACGAACGCATTCCGTCCTCGGGTCATGCCCACTAGACCATAATCGACAAGCCAAACGAACATGCCCGGAGAGCGCGTCTCATTTTCCGATCAGGTGCGGCACGCGGCGCGTGAGCTCGCGTTCGACGCCGTGGCCATCGCCCGCGCCGGGCCGGAGGTGCGCCTGGAGCAGGACACAGCGCGCTGGGAGGCCTTCATCGAGGCGGGCATGCAGGGGGAGATGGGGTGGCTGAAGGAGCATCGAGGGGCGCGTCTCCGCCTCGACGGAGAGGAGGTCCTCGCCGGAGCACGCAGCGTCGTCTGTGTGGCCCGGCGCTATCAGGCGTCCGCGGACCCGCCCCAGGGCGGCGCCGGCCGAGGCCGGGTCGGCGCAGGAGACGAGGGCGCGACGCTGCGCGGGATCGCCCGGTACGCGCGCGGGCGGGACTACCACCGCTTCCTGCGTCGTCGCCTGCGGCGGCTGGCGTCGTTCATCCGCGCGCTCGATCCGGACGAGACCGGCAGCCCCCGGACCCGGGCGCGCGTTCTGTGCGACGAGGAGCCGGTGCTCGAGCGGGCCTGGGCGGCGCGGGCGGGCCTGGGTTTCGTCGGCAAGAACGGGATGCTCATCGTGCCGGGCGTGGGCTCCATGGTCTTGCTCGGCGAGGTGGTGACCACGCTCGAGCTCGAGGCCGGGACGCCCCTCCGCGAGCGGTGCGGCACCTGCACGCGTTGCCTGGACACTTGCCCGACGGGCGCCTTCGCGGCGCCCTTCGTGCTCGACGCGCGCCGCTGCGTCTCCTACCTGACCATCGAGCAGAAGACCGCCATCGACCCGGACCTGCGAACGGGAATGGGAGAGCACCTCTTCGGCTGCGACGACTGCCAGACAGCGTGCCCCTTCAACGCCGGCCTGGGCGCCCGCTCCCCCTTGAGCGACGCCGACGGCGATCCGTTTGCGCCCCTCGAGCGATGGTCGCGGCTTCGTCCGGAAGATCTGCTCTCCCTCGATGAAATGGGCTGGAAGGCGGTGAGCGAGGGAACGCCGCTCAAGCGGGCCGGGAGGGTCGGCCTGGCGCGAAACGCGGCCATCGTCCTGGGCAACCGGGGGGATCCCACCGCGCTCCCAGCCCTCCGGCAGGCGGCCATCGGGCACGACCACCCCGTGGTGCGGGATGCGGCCGGATGGGCCGCCGATCACATCGCCACCCCGAGGACCCTGGAATGACGCGACGACCCCTCCCGCGGCGTGTGGCGACTGTGAACGCCGACGCAAGCACCGTCGCCGGCGCCTACTCGGCGTGGGCGGTGCCGTTCTTGGCGACCAGACGCTCCGGCGCGGGACGAACCTGTCCGAGCGAATGACGACCGACGAAGACTCTGCGGTCGAAGGCGTCGAGGTTCTTGTGAGCGACGATCTGGTAGCAAGCCGCGTTGCCCTGCGCGCCGATGCGCCACGACCACGCCAGGAAGAGGTGCCAAAGGCGGTACCAGCGCTCCCCGTAGGCCTGGAGCACGGCGGCGCGGTTCCGCTGCCAGTTGTCGTGCCACTTCCGGATGGTGAGCGAGTAGTGAATGCTCACGTTCTCGGCCGAGTGAATGTCGAAACCCGCCTTCTCCATGGCCTTGCACATCTCGCTGAGAGGCAGTGACGCATCGGCCCCCGGGAAGATGTACTTGTTCATGAAGAGCCCCCAGACCATGTCCTCGGGCCGCATGCCGAGGGGCGGGACGCCCTGGCCCCCGCCGCGCCGCAAGCCGGCGAACTGGAGGAGAAAGAGGCCGTCGTCCTTCAAGAGGTCGTGGACCAGCTTGAAGTACTTGGGGAGGTTCTTGATGCCCACATGCTCGACCATCTCCAGGCTGGAGATGCGGTCGTACTCGTGGCGGGGAATGGCGCGGTAGTCGAGGCACGCGATGCGCGCCTTGTCGGAGAGGCCGGCCCTGGCGATGCGCGCGTTGCCGAAGGCGGTCTGCTTCTCGGCGATGGTGATGCCGGTGGCGTTGGCGCCGTAGTTCTTGGCCGCGTGCATGGCGAGCGTTCCCCACCCGCAGCCGATGTCGAGCATCTCGTCGCCCGGGCGGACCATGAGCTTGCGGCACACCAGGTCGAGTTTGTTGTCCTGCGCCTGCTCCAGCGTCTCGCCGTCGTCGCGGAAGAAGCCGGCGGTGTAGACCATGCGCTCGCCGAGGAAGGCCTCGAAGAAGTCGTCCCCGCGGTCGTAGTGCTCGCGCACGATGCGCTCGTCTTGCGCCCTGGAGTGGATGGCCACCTCGGGAATCATCCGCGTGAAGAAGAACTTGAGGTGATCGCCGGTCAACGTGTAGGAGACGAGCCCGTTTCGCGCCTCGATGAACGCGTCCATGTCGGAGATGTCGACGTCGCCGTCGAGATACGCTTCGAAGAGCGTGGACATGGGAATCTTGCTGCCGGCATATCGCGCCGCGAGCTTCTTGTCGTTGAAGACGACGAAATCGGTCAGTTGGGTCACGGGTGCCTCTTCCTCTTGCGCCCCTCGCACGGACCAAGGTCGTCGTGCAGAAACGAGGCCAGCAAAAGAACCACGCGAGGGGCCGCCGTGCAACCTCGGCGTTTGCAATTGATCCAGAAAAAGGGATCCGGTGCTACATGAGGTGCGTCGCAAGGTACGCAATGAGGAGAGGAGCAGGGTTCGCGGTCGTCACGGTTTGGTCATGGCGCGGGCTTCTCATCGCTCTCGGCCTTGCAAATGCGCTCGCGCTCGCCACGCCCGACGCTGGCGCGCAGGAGTCGGAGCTCGACGCACTTCGTGGGGCGGCCAGGGCGCACGCGACGGACCCCACCGCGGCTCTCGCCCTCGGGCGTGGCCTCCGCCGGGCCGGGCATCCCGTCGAGGCGCTGAACGAGCTGCGCCGGGGCATCGCCGTGTCGGGCGGAAAGGCGGACGTCGTCGTCGCCCTGGGATGGGAGGTGGCGCGCGTGCAGATGGACCGGCACGACTTCGTGCAGACCCTGACCGCCTGCCAGGCCCTCGGAAAGCTCCCCGGAGCCTCGGCGGAAGGACACGCGTGCACGGCGGACGCGCACCTCCTCCAGCAACGCTCGAGCGGGGCGCTGGTGGAGACGGCCGCTGCGCTGGCCCTGGATCCGCGCTGCTACGAGGCCAAGGTCGCGGAGGGGCGGGCGCAGGAGTTTGCGCTCGACGCGTCGCGGAGCGAAGCGGCATATCGCGCGGCGATGGCGCTGCGGCCCGAGGGCCTCGAGCCGCGCGTGGGGCTGGGGCGTCTCTTCTGGAGGAACGGACGGAAGGAGGAGGGAATCGCCGAGCTGCGGAAGGCCGCGGCGCTGGATCCCGACGGCCCCGACGCCCTCTACGAGCTGGGGCAGGCGCTGGCGCCGGGCAGCGAGAGCATGGCCTTGCTCGAACACGCCACCCGCGAACGGCCCACGTTCGTCGACGCATGGCTGGCCCTGGGGTCGCAGGAGCTCGCGCAGGGACGCATCGCCGAGGCCCGCACCGCCGCCTCGGCCGCCGAGCGAGGCGACCCGTCGAGCGTGGCCGCCAAGGTGATGCTGGGGAAGGCGGCGCTGGCGGAAGGGCGCGCCGACGACGCGATTCGCGAGGGAGAAGCCGCCCTCAAGCTGGTGGCCAACTCGGCGCCGGCCAAGCTCCTCGTGGCCGACGGCCATGCGCGGAAGGGGGAGGTCGACCTGGCGCTCGAGGCCTACCAGGCGGCCTGGGGCCTCGACCACGGCGACCCTGCGCCGCTCGTGCACGCGTCGGAGGCCTGTCATACGGTGGGCCGCGACACCAGCGCCAAGGCCTTCGGCCTGAAGGCGGTGCAGGAGTTTCCCCGCTGGGGACCGGCATGGGCCGCGCTGGGCGACGCCCTCGCCGCGAGGGGCGAGAAGAGCGCCGCGAAGGACGCGTACGACAAGGCGCTGTCCGGGGAGGGTCCCGTGGCGCGGGAGGTCCTGCAAAGAAAGCGGAGCGCCCTCCTTTGAGCGGGCCATGACCGAGCCGAGCGCCACGCCCGGCGTCCCCGAGCGGGCCGCGCGGGTGATCGCCGGCGAGACCCGGGCGGTTGCGCGGGCCATGCGCATGGTGGACGACCGCACGCCCGGCCACCTCGAGCTCCTGAAGGCGCTCTGGCCCCACACCGGCCAGGCATGGGTGCTCGGGGTCACCGGCAACCCCGGCGCGGGCAAGTCCACGCTGGTCGATCGGCTCATCGCCGCGTACCGCGCGCGCGGGCAGCGGGTGGGTGTGGTCGCCGTGGATCCGACCAGCCCCTACACCGGCGGCGCCATCCTCGGCGATCGCATCCGCATGTCGAGGCACACCACCGACGACGGCGTTTTCATCCGATCGCTGGCCACGCGCGGGCACCTGGGCGGCCTGTCGCGCAGCGCTCGGGACGTGGTGCGCATCCTCGACGCGGCAGGCTACGGCGTGGTGCTGGTCGAGACGGTGGGCGTGGGACAGGACGAGCTGGAGATCACCCGCACGGCGCACACCACGCTGGTCATGATGGCCCCCGGAATGGGCGACGAGGTGCAGGCCACCAAGGCCGGCATCCTCGAATGCGCCGATGCCTTCGCGGTGAACAAGGCCGACCGCGACGGCGCCGACGCCACCGTGCGCGATCTCGAGCTCATGATCGCGCTGGGAAACGAGTCCCTGCGCGCCCTCTCGGGGAAGAGCGGCCACACCACCCACACCGCCGCCGACGGACACGTGAAGCCCGGCGCCGGCGGCGCGGCGGGCGAGCGCTGGACGCCTCCCATCGTGAAGTGCGTGGCGACGCGCGGGGAGGGGATGACCGAGCTTCTCCAGGCGCTCGACGGTCACCGCGCCTGGATCGAGGGGACGGCGACGGGACGCGCGCGGCGCCAGCAGCGCATGGGCGAGGAGGTTCGCGACGCGCTCCGCGAGGCGCTCATCGAGGCGGCGGTTCACGACCTGGGCGAGCAGCTCGACGCGGCGGTGCAGCGGGTCGACGCACGCGACCTCGATCCGTACACCGCGACGGAGCGGCTGGTCGCCACCTTCCGCGCGCGAGGCTGACGTGACCCCGCGACCGCCGACCGTGCCGGCCGCGAAGCTCCCCGCCGCGACGCACTTGCTGGTGGGCAACCCCACCGCGCAGAGCGGGAAGAACGCCGAGCGCATCGAGCGCGCGGCCCGGGGCCTGGCGTCCTTCGGGGTGACCTGCGATGTCATGGCCACGCTGCCGGAGGGGGCCACCATTCCGGCGCTCGCGGACCGTCTTCGCCGCTCGAGCCTCGCGTGCGTCATCGCCATGGGGGGCGACGGGACGTTTCGCGAAGTGGCCTCGGGGCTGATGGAGAGCGGTCGGGCGGAGCACGTGACCATGGCCATGCTGCCGACGGGCACGGCGAACGATCAGGGGCGGAGCTTCGGCCTGGACGGCGGCGATGACGCGCTGGAGCGAAACCTCCGGGTGCTGCTGGCCGCGCGAGAGACCCGCCTCGACGCGGGGAAGATGGTGACGTCCGCGCACAGCGGCTGGTTCTTCGACTCCGCCGGCTGGGGCATCAGCGCGCGGGTCCTTCGCGCCCGCAACGAGGACCGCGACTACGTCGACGCCCACGCCCCGCTTCTCAAGGCGCTCTACCGCGACCAGCTGGTCTACGCCGGGGCGCTGCTGCGCGTCTTCCTCGAGTCGTACGTGCTGGACGACACCTTCACCGCGGAGATCGAGGCGGACGGCGCTCGCGTGGTGCTGGAAGGGCTGACCGACCTCGTCGTGAAGGGGACGCGCATCTACGGGGGCGCCTGGGTGCTCGACCGCACCAGCCGCCACGACGACGGCCTCTTCGAGGTGGTGCCGTTCCGGGGAAAGCTGGACTGGACGGCGAAGGCCATCGTGGACCTGGAAGGCAACCCCATCACCGAGGAGGTGCTGGACACCCTCGGCGTCGCGCATGCGCGGCCGCTCCGCTTCTCGCACGCGACCATCCGCATCGCCTGGCCCCCGGGAGGGGCCGTCCCTGCCGCGCAGATCGACGGCGAGGAGTCTCCCGCCACCGGCGAGGCAAGGATCGAGGTCGTGCCGCGGGCGATCCGCCTGGTGGTGCCCTCGGAGACTGTCGGTCAAAGCCCCGACAGACTCCGTCGTGACGGTCTCGTTCGAGGGGAGCGCCGCTCCCCTCGAACTCCCCAGCCGAAAATGCGTCGCCGAGCCATGTCTCCTGCGGTCGTGAATAATCCGGGCTAGTTCTGGGCTAGTTCCGCCGCTTCGCAGGCGGGACCGTCACGTCACCCGCAGCACCTCGTCGACGGTGGTGACACCCGCCTGGATCTTCAGCAAGCCCGCGCGGCGCAGGCTGGGGATCTTCCGGCGCACGTAGATCTCCCGGTAGGCGCGGGCCGGGGCCTTGGCTTTCACCAGCTCGCGAAGGTCGTCGTCCAGCTCGACCACCTCGAAGATGCCGGTCCGGCCGCGGTAGCCGGTGCGCATGCATTTGTCGCAGCCCTTGGGCCGCACGATGTCCGAGCCCGCCGGCAGCATCAGCTCGTCGCCGTCCCACACGTCGCGCTCGAGCTTTGCCGGGCGCTTGCAGTGCGGGCAGATGACGCGGACCAGGCGCTGCGCCAGCACCGCCGAGAGGGCGTTGGCCACGATCCACGGCTCCACCCCCAGGTCCACCAGTCGTACGATGGTCTCTACGGTGTCCGAGGTATGCAGCGTCGAGAGCACCAGGTGCCCGGTGAGCGCCGCCTGCATGGCGATGCCCGCCGTCTCCGAGTCTCGCATCTCGCCGACCAGGATGACGTCGGGATCCTGCCGCAGGATGGAACGCAGGCCGGTGGCGAAGGTAAAGCCGGTGCGCACGTTCACTTGTCCCTGCGTGAGGCCGTAGAGCTCCACCTCGATGGGGTCCTCCAGGGTGACCACGTTGAGCTGCCGGGGGTCGATGAGCTGCATGAGCGCGTAGAGCGTCGACGTCTTGCCCGCTCCGGTGGGGCCGCTGGTGACCACGAAGCCTTGCGGCCGTCCGAGGACGTCCTTCATGGTGGCCTGCGCGGGGCTCTCCAGTCCCAGGCCCACGAAGGGGATGAGCTGCTGGCTGGACAGGATGCGGAGCACGACCTTCTCGCCCTGCGACGAAGGGAAGGTGGACACACGGAGCTGCACGCGCACGCCGGCGTCGAGATCGATGGCGATCTGCCCATCCTGCGGGAGGCGCCGCTCGGAGATGTCCATCTTGGCCAGCACCTTCACGCGGGACACCACGTTCGGGGCCACCGAGAGGCCGATGGGCTGTACGTCGACCAGCGCCCCGTCGACGCGCAGCCGCACGTGCATCATGTCGTGCTTGGGCTCGAGGTGGATGTCGCTGGCCCGCTGCGCCACCGCCAGACGCACCAGCTCGTTGACCAGGACCACGGCGTCGCCGGTGATCGGCTCGAGTCGCGCGGTGGCCATGGGGGGAGTAGACCGAAGGATCCGAAGGCGAAGCAAGGGCTCCTGTCAACCTACGGATGTTCACCCCTTTTTCCGTCCCACCAGCTCCGCATCGAAGGCCGCGGGACAGACATCGTTCACGCTGCAGCTCGCGCAGTCCGGCTTGCGCGCGAAGCAGCAGCGACGCCCGTGGAAGATGAGAACATGGCTGGCGTGGTCCCATTCCTGGGCCGGAAGGATGGCGCACAGATCCTTCTCGATCTTCACGGGGTCCGCGTTCTTCGTCCAGCCGAGGCGCTGGCTGAGGCGCATCACGTGGGTGTCGACCACTACGCCGTCCGGCTCGTTCCACACCACGCCCAGCACCACATTGGCCGTCTTGCGGCCGACGCCGGGGAGCTTCACCAGCGCGTCCATGGAGCGGGGCACCTCGCCGCCGTGCTTTTCGACCAGCGCGCGCGCGAGGCCCACCAGGGCCTTCGACTTCATGCGAAAGAAGCCCAGGCTGGACACCAGGGGCTCGATGTCCTTGGCGGGGTCCGCGGCGGCGAGCGCTGGCGCATCGGGATAGCGCGCGAAGAGCTCGGGCGTCACCTTGTTCACGGCCACGTCGGTGGTCTGGGCGCTCAGCACCACCGCGCAGAGGAGCTCGAAGGCCGAGCGGTGATCGAGCTCGCAGTGCGCGGTGGGGTGTTGCCGCGCCAGTCGGCCGAGCGTCCTCGGGGCCAGGCCCGGCGCGCGCTTCCGCCGTTCGCGCCGCTCCTTGGCGGTCAGCTTGGCCGGCGCCGTCAATTCAGATCACTGGGAGGAGGCGGCAGACTCCCGCCGTCGTCGGAGCCGGGGGGAGGCAGGCTGTCGCCTCCGGCGCCGTCGAGACCCTCCACGCTGCTTTCGGCGAGGCGTTCCAGCGCCACGATGCGCTCGCCCTCGGCGGTGCTCATGATGCGAACCCCCTGCGCGTTGCGCCCGGTCTCGCGGATCTCGTCGACCCGCGTGCGGAGCGTCTGGCCGCGGTCGGTGATGAGCATCACCTCGTCGCCGTCCTTGACGAGCTTGATGCCCACCACCGGGCCGTTGCGATCGCTCGCGTCGATGAGGATGATGCCCTTGCCCCCGCGGTTCTGCTGGCGAAACTCCTCGATGTTGGTGCGCTTGCCGTAGCCGTTGGAGCACACCGCCAGGACGTGCGGGCGCTCGGGGTTGCTCACTTCCATCCCCACCACTTCGTCGCCCTCGGCCAGGTCGATCCCCTTCACGCCGTAGGCCGGCCGTCCCATCGGGCGCACCTGCTCCTCCGGGAAGCGGATGCTCTGGCCGTCCTTGGTGGCGATGAGCATGTCGCGCGTCCCGTCGGTCAGCGCCGCGTTGAGGAGAATGTCCCCGTCGTCGACGCGGAGACCGATGATGCCCTTCTCGCGGAAGTTCTCGTACTCGTCGAGCTCGGTCTTCTTGATCTGGCCCTTCTTGGTCAGGGTGACCACGAACTTCCCCTTCTCGATGGTGGGAACCTCGACGATGGCCTGGACCTTCTCCCCCGGCTCCATCCCGATGAAGTTCACGATCGCGCGGCCCTTACTGGTGCGGGCGGCCTGGGGGATCTCGTACACCTTCTTGACGTAGACCTTCCCCTTGTCGGTGAAGAAGAAGACGTAGGCGTGCGTCGAGGCCACGAAGAGCTGGGTGACCCAGTCCTCTTCCCGCGCATCCATGCCGATGCGCCCCTTGCCGCCGCGCTTCTGCGCCCGGTAGTCCTTGGGCGTCGTCCGTTTGATGTAGCCGGCGTGGGAGATGGTCACCACCATGTCCTCCTGCGCGATGAGGTCCTCTTCCTGGATCTCGGCGTCGTTGTCCACGATCTCGGTGCGCCGCTTGTCGGCGTACTTGGCGCGGATCTCCTCGAGCTCGATGACGATGACGTCGTCGAGGAGCTGCGGACTGGCCAGAATGGCGCGGTAGCCGGCGATGGCGTCCGAGAGCTCCCCGTATTCCTTGGCCAGCTTCTCTTGCTCGAGGCCGGTCAGGCGCGAGAGGCGCATTTCCAGGATGGCCTTGGCCTGGCGCTCGGTCAGGCGATAAGGCGTCCTCTTCTTGGCCTCGTCGATCTCGCTCTGCGGCCGTCCGGCGCGGCGGACGAAGTCTTCCAGCCCTTGAAGCGGCAGGGCCATCAGCGCGACGCGCGCCACGTCGGGATCGGCGCTTTCGCGGATGGTCCGCACCACCAGGTCCACCTGGGTCACCGCCACGCCCAGGCCTTCGATGATCTCGCGCTGCTCCTCGGCCTTGCGCAGCTCGTAGCGGGTGCGCCGGGTGACCACGTCGCGGCGGTGCGCGATGAAGGCCTCGAGCATCTCCTTGAGGTTCAGGATGGCCGGCCGGCCCTGCATGATGGAGAGGCTGATGACGCCGAACGAGGCCTGCAGATCGGTCTGCCGGTAAAGGTGGTTGATGACCACCTGGGGAATCACGTCCTTCTTCAGCTCGATGACCAGGCGCATGCCGTCGCGGTCGCTCTCGTCGCGCACCTCGCCGACGCCCTCCAGCTTCTTGTCGCGCACCAGCTCGGAGATGCGCGCCGCCACCCGGGCCTTGTTGACCTGGTAGGGCATCTCGGTGACGACGATCTGCTCCTTCTCGCCGCGTCCCGGGGACTTCTCCACGTCCATGCGCGCGCGCATGATGATGGTGCCGCGCCCGGTGCGGTACGCCGCTTCGATGCCGGCGCGTCCGTAGACCAGGCCTGCCGTGGGAAAGTCGGGCCCGGGGATGATGCGAAGAATGTCGTCGAGCGACGTCGACGGCGTGCGCATGAGGGCGATGGTGGCGTCCACCACCTCGCCCAGGTTGTGCGGCGGGATGTTGGTGGCCATGCCCACCGCGATGCCGCCCGTGCCGTTGACCAGCAGGTTGGGGACGCGCGCCGGAAGGACCGTCGGCTCCTGCAGCCGGTCGTCGAAGTTGGCGACGAAGTCCACGCACTCCTTGTCGATGTCCGACAGGAGCTCCATGGCGATCTTGGTGAGGCGCGCCTCGGTGTAGCGGTAGGCGGCGGCCGGATCGCCGTCGACCGACCCGTAGTTGCCCTGCCCGTCGATGAGCGGGTAGCGCATGGAGAAGCTCTGCGCGAGCCGCACCATGGCCTCGTAGACCGAGCTGTCGCCGTGCGGGTGGTACTTGCCCAGCACGTCACCGACGATGGTCGCGCTCTTCCGGAAGCCCGCGGTGGGAACGAGGCCCTGCTCGTAGGCGCTGTAGAGGATGCGGCGGTGGACCGGCTTCAGGCCGTCGCGGATGTCCGGGATGGCGCGCCCGATGATGACGCTCATCGCGTAGTCCAGATAGGACGTGCGCATCTCCTCCTGGATGGAGATGGGGACCTTCTGGTTCGCCGGCGGCGTGGGCGGGTTGGGCGGCGAGGGGGGAGTCGGAGGCAAGTCGGCCATGCGTCAGGGGGGTGTGTTTAGTCGCTCCGGCAAGACCGGTCGAGCGCCAGGAACGGGGTACTCTGCGGGCGATGCGAGTCAGCCGCTTTCATCGCTTCGAAGTGGTGGCGGTCCTGGTCCTGACCACGGCGGTCTGGGGGTACGACCAGTCGCTGGGTCCGCTGGGGAGCTTCCTGTTCTCCGAGCGCTTCGGCGCGGTCCCGGTGCGGATGGTGGCGGCCTGGCATGCGTTTCGCGAGCAAGGGCTGAGCACCCACCTGCTCGCCGCGGCGCTGCCGCTGATCACCGCGAACTTCCTCCACGCGGGGTTCGGGCACCTGGCGATGAACATGCTGTTCTTCTGGATCTTCGGCAACGCCCTCTCCGAGGCGGCAGGGCGGGTGATGTTCCTCGCCCTCTATCTTCTTTCCGGAGTGGTCGCGGTGCTGGTCTACGTCCGCACCAACCCGGCGTCGGAGGCGCCCATGATCGGCGCGTCCGGGGCCATCGCCGGGCTCGAAGGCGCGTACTTCGTCCTCGCGTACCGCTGGGAGCTCCCGCACGCCACGGTGTGGCCGCTCGACGGCCCGGTGGCCCCCTGGCGCCTCGGCGTGGTCGCGCTCATCGGCTTCTTCCTCGATGCGCGCGCCTTCTTCGGCCAGGTGGACGACTTCACCGCCTACGGGGCGCATGTGGGCGGCTTCCTCGGCGGCGCGCTCCTGGCCATGATCCTGGCCAGCCTCCGTCATCCCGAGTTCCGCCGTCGACCCTAGCCGACCCAACCTTGTCGCGATCCATGGGACGGGGTGTGCGCCAGCGGCGTCGTCCGTTTGCACGACAGATCTGGACCGAAACGAGCGAATGCGCGCACGATGGCTCCGTCCAACAAGGAGGACCGAGAATGAATCGTTCGCTTTGGTCGGCTGGGGCACTCGCGGGATGGATCACCATCGGGGTGGCGGGCGTCGGTTGCGCAAGCTCGACGGGTGCTCCGCCCGCGACGGGCGCGGAGCAGGGCGAAGGCGCCTCGCCGGCGGGGACGGTGGCGCAGGAGGACGACGAGACCTCCGCGGATCTGAAGCTGCACCATCGCCACCACCACCACGGCGGGTTCGCCATGTTCATCCTGATGGCGGCCGACACGGTGGGCGTGACACCCGAGCAGCAGGCCGCGGTCGACAAGATCAAGGCGGACTTGCACGCCAAGATGGGCCCCGCGCACGAGGCAGAGAAGGCCCTCCTCAACACGCTGGCCGACGGCGTCGCGGCGGGCACCATCGACAAGGCCAAGGTGGACGCCGAAGTGGCGCAGATGGCCGTGGTGGCCGGTCAGGTGCACGCGGCCACCGCCGACGCGGTAAACCAGCTCCACGCCGTCCTTCGCCCCGAGCAGCGCGCGGCGCTGGTCGACAAGGTCGAGGCGCACTGGATGCTGTGGAAGAACGCCAACGGCGACGAGGCGACGGAGCACGAGCACGAGGAGGGGGGTCGCATCGCGCACATCCAGAAGGAGCTCGGTCTCTCGCAGGATCAGGTCGACAAGATCCGAGCCGGCTACACGGCGCAGATGGCGTCGCTGCAGGGCAAGTTCGATCCGGCGGAAGCCGACGCCCACATGAAGGCCTTCGGTAGCGCCTTCGTGGCCGACCAGTTCGACGCCAAGGCGCTGACCATGGCCGATGCCACCAACGCGCACATGGCCACCTGGGGCGCGACGCGGATGGTCCGTTTCTACGAGACGGTGACCCCGACGCTCACCCCCGAGCAACGCACGAAGCTGGCCGACATGATCCGCCAGCACGCCACCCATCAGCCTGGACAGGAGAAGTGAGAAATCCAATGAACCGTTCGATCAGGTCGAAGTTCCTGGGCGTCGTTCTGCCGTTCGGTGCGCTGCTCGCGGTCGCTGCCCCGGCAGGAACCGCGCTCGCGCAGCCGGCACCGCCCCCGCCCGGTTACATCGCCAGCTACGAGCCCGTCTATTACAACGGGTACGCGCACTACTATTACCGCGACCACTGGTACTACCGCGACCACTCCGGCGGCTGGCAGTACTACCACCGCGAGCCCGCGTACTTCGGGGCCTACCGCGGTCACTGGGGCGAGCGCTACCACCACTGGCGGTAGGTCCCCCGACGTAGCGACGACTCACCCGGGGCCGTCCCTTCCACGCGGGGGGGGACGGCCTTTTTCCATGGGGCGTGAGGCAGCTCACCTCGCAAGGATCGAGGGTCGCTCGGTCACGTCGCTGCGGGCGGCGGCTTCTTTTCGCTCTTTTCGAGCAGTGCGGTCAGCTTCTCCTTCATCTCGGGATAGTCCTCGACGTCGAAGACGTTCGCGGCCCAGACCCGCTCGAAGGGAATGCTCGCGGCGCGGCAGGCTTCGCGGACCGATTCCGCGTCCGGCGCCTCGAACTCGCAGATCATGCGCAGCCGGTCGCTCGACAGGGAGCTACGCCGCCACGCGCCGCTTCGCACTTCGAGACAAGGATCGAGCTTCTTCGCGAAAAACGCGTAACGCTCGTCGGTAAATGGTTCCGTGAACACATGCTCCAACATCACTCGTGCCATCGCTCACCTCCTTTTCCTTCGTAGCTCGCGTTCGTGGGCCGCAGCGTTGGTGCCGCCGTTGGAAAGCTCGTTCAGGCGCGCCACGGCCTCCCTCGTTCGCTTCGAGATGCCGTAGGGATGCTCGATGAGGGCGCGGGCGGCCTCGAGATGAAAGAGGGCCGTCGGGCGATCGCCGGCGCCGAGCGCGGCGCGACCGAGCGCGGCATGAGCGAGCACGGTAGCGCTGGGTTTGCCGAGGGGCTCCGCGGCATCGAGCGCCCGTCGCGCGAGCTTCGCCGCCTCGGCGAAGGCGCGGTCCTCGAGGGCCCTCTCCGCGGCCACGGTGAGGACGTACGCCAGCATCGCCTTGGCGTCCGCCCGAGCCAACCCCTCCGCGCTCGCCGCGACGCTCCCGGCTCCCTCTCTTCCGTGAGCTCCCTGGAGGGCCAGCGCGTCGAGGGCGTCGGCGACGGCCGCCTCGCTCCCCTCGCCCAGCTTCGCGGCGACCCCCCGCAGCTCCTTCACGCGCGCGCGCGTGGCCTCCCAGGCCCCCGACTCCAGCTCGATCATCGCCAGCCGGATGAGGGCCGTGCTCTCGCGCCACGTATCGCCGTGCACACGGGCGAGCGCCAGGCCGCGCTCGATCGCCGCACGCGCACGAACGAGGTCCCCCTCCATGTGGGCGAGCAAGCCGTCGCCCAGGGCGAGGTCGACCATCGGCAGGTGGTGGATCCGCGCGATCTCCGCTGCCTCGTCGAGCAAGGCGCGCGCCTTCGGGAGCTCGCGCTCGATGAGCGCGAGGCAGAAGGCCGTGTTGGCGAGCACGGGGGCGCTGTCGGCGGGCGATGCGGCGCGCGAGGCCTCGGCCGCCCCGAGGGTGGCTTGATGGGTCCCTTCGAAGTCTTCCCGCAGGTTGCGGTAGAAGCTGAGCACGAAGAGCGCCTGTGCGGCGATCTCGTGCCTGCCGATCTGCCGGGCGAGGCGCACCGCGTCCTGCGCGTCTTGCTCGAACGCCGCCTCTCCCTCGGCCGCCTGCCCCATGGACCGCACCGCGACATCGAGCAGGGCCACGCGCGTGGCGAGGCCTTCGAGCCCCAGGCGAGCGGTCTGCGCCAGCCCCCGTACGGCAAAATCCCTGGCCTGACGCCGCGCGAGCTTGCGCAGGGCGTCGCCCCCGGCGGCGACGCAGGCCCTTGCCACGAGCGCCGGATCGTCGGCCAGGCTCGCGTGATGGACGACGTCGCCCCAGGCCGCCCCGGGCTCGGGCGCCGCCGCCAGAGCGCGCGCGATGGCGAGATGGACGAGACGCTGCCGCCCACTCGAGAGCTGACGGTATGCGGCCCTGCGCAGCAGCTCGTGGGTGAAGGCGTAGCGCGTCCCCGAGCCGACGATGAGCCCCTCCCGCTCGAGGTCGCCTACCGCGCCGGACGTATGCGCGAGCGTCTCGCCCATGACCGCCGCCAGCACACCGGGCTCGAACTCGCGGCCCAGTGCAGCCGCCCAGACGACCACGTCGCGCGCGCGAGCCCCCAGGCGTGCCAGGCGCTCCTCGAGCAGCCCTGCCAGCGCCTGCGGCCCCTCGCGCGCACCGCCGGCGAGCGCGCGGGCCACTTCGATGGCAAAGAGCGGGTTGCCTGCGCTCTCCCGGAACACCCGCGCTCCGTCCACGCCCGGTCCCACCGCGGCCCGCGCCAAGGCTGCCGTTTCCTCCACGCCGAGCGGGACGATCGGCAGTGCGAGCAGGTGCCCATCGCGGCGCAGGCCCCGCACGAAGCGCAGTGCCGCGGGGTTGTCCTCCAGCTCGCCGTTGCGCGTGGCGCAGGCGATCGCCACGCGACTGTCGACCGACACACGCGCCACGTAGTGCAGCAGGCTGGCCGACGCCTCGTCGAGCCAGTGCAGATCGTCGATGATCACGACCAACGGCGCCCGCGCCGACAGCTCCCCCAGGAGCCTGGCCACGCCGTCGAAGAGACGCGCCTTGGACTCCGGGTCGCTGGGGGCCTGTCCGAGCTCGGGAAAGAGCGGCGCCAGGTTGCGGCGCAGGTCGCCGTCGAGGGCGGCCAGGGGCGCGCCGCGGAGCATGTCGATCCAGATGCCGAACGGCCGCACCGCCTCGGCCTCGAAGGCTCGCCCCGCGAGCAAGGTCCCGCCGAGGGCACGGGTGAGCGCTCCCAGCTCGGCCAGCAGCCGTGACTTGCCGATTCCCGGCTCACCGGACAGGACCACGACGTCGCTGGCGCGGCTCTCGGTCGCGCGACGCACCAGGTCCTCGAGGACGGCGCGCTCCGCTGCGCGAGCGACCAGGGTCGACGCAGGCGAGGGCCCGGCCCTGCCGGCCACGTGGACCGGCGCGGAACTCGGTGCTGGTGGCGGTGCGGCCGGCGCTGCCAGCACCGGCGCGATCTTGCCGATCTCCATGCGCGCGAGGTCGAGCGCCGGCGATCGCCTTCCTCCCAGCTCGCGCTCGAGGATCCGGCGGCAGGTCTCCACCTGCGCCTGAGCCTCGGCATTTCTTCCGAGCCGAGCGAGGAGCTTGACCGCCGTGGCGTGCGCGGCGTCGCACAGGGGGTCGATGGCCAGCCGCTGTCGCGCGTGGCGCAGCGCCTCCTCGGGGGCGGCGTGGAGGAGGCGCTCGACCAGCGCGTCGAGCACCGCCAGGCGCAGCGCGCGCACCCTTTCGCGCTCGGCCGTGCACCATTCGTGGAAGCGGTAGCAATCGGGCAGATCGAGCCCCTCCAGGAAATCGCCGTTCAGCGCGGCCGCCGCGCGCGCGAGCGCCTCCGTGCTCGCGGAGGCGACGTCCCGTCCGACGTGGGCCGACGCGTCGAACAGATCGACCGTCGCGCCGGTGGCCTCGAAGCCGACACGATCGCGGTCGGCGACGAGTCGCACCGCCGCGTCGTCGTCGATGAGCGGGCGGAGCTTGGTCAGGCTCCAGCGCAGGGCGGCACGGGGATCGTCGGGGCCGTCCCACAGCAGATCGCAGAGCCTTTGGCGCGGCTGCGGCGTCCTGGTCGCGACCAGGTAGCCCAGGAGAGCCCGCGTCTTCTTGGAGGCGGGCAGCGCGAGGAGCACCCCGTCGCGCAGCAGACTGACCTCGCCCAGCAGGTGGACGGAGAGACCCCAATTTCCCACGCCCTGGCGGGGTACCACGTTTCCACGCTCGTTCAAACGCCGGCACCACCGCGCGAGGGCGAAGCTCTCTTTCGTGGCCGCAACGACCACCACAAACGGAGGAGAGAGCCATGGCCGTCGACGAGCAGAAGCTGGGTGAGTTCATGGGGCGATTCGTGGGAGATCTCGGCGCCGTGCTGCACGCGCCGCTGATCGTGCTGGGAGACCGGCTGGGGCTGTACCGCCAGCTCGCCACGCGACCGGCGACGCCGGCGGAGCTGGCGCAGGTGACGGGGACCTCGGAGCGCTACGTGACCGAGTGGCTCGCGGCGAACGCCGCCTCCGGCTACGTCGAGTACGACGCGGTCGCGAAGAAGTACCGCATGTCCCCCGAGCAGGCGTTCGCGCTCGCTGACCCGGACAGTCCCGCCTACATCCCGGGCGCGTTTCTCATCGCCATGAGCATGTTCAAGGACGAGCACAAGGTGACCGAGATCTTCCGCACCGGGGAGGGCCTCGGCTGGCACGAGCACGACAAGTGCCTGTTCGAGGGCACGGAGAAGTTCTTCCGCCCGAGTTATTCCGGCAACCTGGTCGGCTCGTGGATCCCCGCCCTGGAGGGCGTCAAGGAGAAGCTCGAGGCCGGCGGTCGGGTGGCGGACGTCGGCTGCGGCCACGGCGCTTCGACCATCCTCATGGCGAAGGCGTTCCCGCGGTCCACGTTCCACGCCTACGATTACCACCCGCAATCCATCGAGGTCGCCAAGCGCGCGGCGGCGGCGTCGGGGGTGGGCGATCGCATCACCTTCGAGATCGCGACCGCCAAGACCTTCCCCGGCAAAGGCTACGATCTGGTCGCCTTCTTCGATTGCTTGCACGACATGGGGGATCCCGAGGGCGCGGCCCGCCACGTCCTCTCGACGCTCGCTCCCCAGGGCTCGTGGATGATCGTGGAACCGTTCGCGCACGACGAGCTCGAGAAGAACCTGAACCCGGTCGGACGCATCTACTACTCGGCGTCGACCATGATCTGCACGCCGGCCTCGAAGTCCCAGGAGGTCGGTCTTGCCCTGGGGGCGCAGGCTGGCGAGGGCAGACTGCGCACCGTGGTGGAAACCGCGGGTTTCCGACGTTTCCGGCGCGCGACGGAGACGCCGTTCAACCTCGTGCTGGAGGCCAAGCCGTGACGGAGGGCTAGCGGGGGCTAAGCGGGGGCTAGCGGGCTAGAAGAAGTTCCCGATGGTGAACTCGAAGTCGCTGTGTCTCTCGTAAGGCAGGGGCGACAGCGGGAAGCCCCACTCGAAGCGAAGCGGCCCCAGGGGGGAGAACCAGCGAATGCCGAAGCCCGTGGACGTCCGCAGGAGACCCAGGCTGTTGGGGAAGGTGAAGCAGGGGCGCACCACCTGGTCGAACTGCGGGGCCGGCGTGGTCTTGCAGAACTGGTCCTCCAGGTTCCACGCGTTGCCCGCGTCGAAGAAGACGACGCCGCGGATGCCCACCTTGTCGACGATGGGAAATTCCAGCTCCAGGTTCTCGTAGGCGTCGAGGTTGCCGCCGATGTTGGCGCCGTTGCTGATGGGCGGCGCGTTCGGGTCGAGCCCCGAAGTGAGCGGGAGACGCGGGCCGATGCTGCGCAGGAAGAAGCCGCGCACGTCGAGGATGCCGCCCAGGAAGTAGCGCTGGAAGATGGGGACGCCCTGCGGATCGGGGCTGGTGATGAGGCCGACGTCGGTGTTGAGCTTGAGCACCAGGCCGGAGCCGGGCATCCCGTTGCCGAAGCCGAGCGGGTAGTAGAAGCGCCCCGTGAAGTGGTTGCGGATGTAGTTGAACTGGCTTCCCAGGGCGTTGGCCGAGAGCTCCGAGGAGGCCTGGAGGAAGATGCCCGAGGTCGGGAAGAGGCGGTTGTCGCGCGTGTCGTAGGTGATGGTCGGCCGGAACGACACGATGCGTCCGGAGTTGAACAGGTTGGCCAGTGGGAGCTGCTGGAAGATGCTCTGGAACCCCGGCGTGGCCCCGAAGATCGTGCTCGACGAAGGGGAGGTTTCGACCGCGTCCTTCTCCACCGTCGTCGTGAGGCTGAGGCGGAGCCACGGGTTGATGAGCGCGTAGCCGAAGGTGAGCGACCCGCCGACGCTCCGGCGCGCGAAGTCCGGGAAGACATAGAGCGTGTCGTAGAGCTCCGCGCTCATGTTCCACAGCGAACCGAGGAAGTACGGCTCGAAGAAGCGGAGCGTGACCAGCTGGCGCAGCGCCGAGACCTGGGCCTGGAGCGCCAGGGACTGCCCGTTGCCGAAGAGGTTGGCCTGCTGCACCTGCGCGGTGGCGATGAAGCTCTCGATGGAGCTGAAGCCGGCGCCCACCTGGAACGTGCCGGTGGGTTTCTCCGTCACCTCGATGTTGATGATGATCTTGTCGGGCGTGGACCCTTGCTCGGTGGAGATGTCGACGCGCTCGAAGTAGCCGAGGGCGGTGATGCGCCGCTTGCTCTGCTCCTGGCCGGTCTCGCTGAAGAGCTGTCCCTCTTCGATCACCACCTCGCGGCGGATGATGCCGTCGCGCGTCTTGCTGTTCCCTTTCACCTGGATGCGCTCGATGCGCACCGGCGGCCCGCGGCGGATGGGGACGACGATGTCCACCTGCTCGTGGATGGGATCGAGCTCGGTCTCCGGCTCGGCCTCGACGTTGGCGAAGCCGGCGTCGCGGTACAGCGTGCGTACCGCCTGCAGCTCCTTGACGAGCTCCGCGCGATTGAAGTAGTCGCCCGACGCCTCGCGCACCATCAAGCGCAGCGCCTGCCGGCCGCCGAGGGGCTCGACCTCTTTGCCCTCGTTGTCACGCTCGTAGATGCGAAGCTGGCGGATCTTGTAACGCGGCCCCTCGTGGATGCTGAGCGCGATGTCGATCCCCTCGCGGTCGGGGGTGAGCATCACCCGCGGCGTGCCGATCTGCACGCTGAGGTAGCCCTTGTCGTAATACAGGGCGCTCAGCATCAGCACGTCGCGCTCGAAGACGTCCTGCTGGTAGGGACCGCCCGACCCGAAGGCGAAGAAGCCGCCGTTGCCGGTCTGCATCGTGTCGCGGATCTCCGCGTCGGAGATGTGCTCGTTGCCGATGAAGGTGATGCGCCGGACGGTGACCGGCTTGCGCTCGACGATCTTGAACTTGACGATGACCTCGTTCTCGCGCTGCGGCTCCACCGAATAGTCGACATCGGCGAGAAAGAACCCCTTCTCCGCGTAGGCGTCCTTGATCTTCTGCACGCTGCGCCGGACCGCCGGGATGCTGAGGATGGTGTTGGCCTTGAGCTCGACCGCCTCGTTCAGCTTGTCGTTGTCGAGCTCGTCGTTCCCTTCGTAGACGACCGCCTTGAGGTTTGGCCGCTCGCGGACGATGAAGCGCAGGACGACGCCCTTGTCGGTGGTGGTGAGATCGGCCTGGATGTCCTCGAAGAAGCCAGAATCCCAGAGGGCGTGAACGTCAACGGTGAGGTTCTCGACCTTGAAAAGGTGGCCCGGTTTCTCGCGGAGGTAGGAGAGCACGTCCTCGCGACCGACCCGGCGATTGCCCACCGTCTCGATGCTGGCGATGGGCAGCCCTTCGGCCTGCTCGGCCACGCTCGGCGGCAGGCGAACGCTCGGTTCGGAACCGGCTGCGGACGCGGCGGCCGGGGGAGCTCCGCCGTCGCCGGGCGAGGCGGCAGGGTCAGCGGGGGCCGCACCGTCCGCTGCGGCGGGGGCGCCCGCGTCGGAAGCCGCCGCGCGACCCGGCGCAAAACGAGGACCCGGGATGGAGCGGGAGGGTGGCGGCGCGCCGGCGTCCGCATCGGCGGCAAGCGCAGGGCGGGCGCAGAGAAGCACGCAGAGGGCTGCGGCTAAGACGGCGAGCAAAGTTCGCATCGGTGGCGTGCACGTTGGCGTGGCGCGCAAAAGTCGTACGCTCGTAGCGCACGGGTACGTCTCAGGTCAACACGACCGACGAGCGCCCTCGCCACCAGAGGAGCGCGGCGAGGCCATAAGTGACCGGGCACACCAGCAGCGCCCAGGCCATCGGCGCGGCCATCGACGCCACGCCGATGAGCAACGGCGACCACAGATCCCCCAGCAGATGGCTGGCAAAGATGCTGAGGGCCATGGCGCTGGCGCGCAGCTCGGAGGGCACGCTGCGCAGCACCGCGACGTTGAAGGGGCCGCCCGGTACGAACAGGGCGATCTCGCAGGGCAGCATGACGGCGAAGAACATGCCCCCGGTGGTGGCCGCGAGGGCAGCGGCCGCGAGCGGGGCGCCGATGGCCACGGCCAGGGCGCACACCGTCAGGTTGCCGCGGGCGAGGTCGGCGTCCCCGGTGCGGCCGCGGGTGGCGCGATCGCCGAGCCTGCCGCCGACCAGGGTGCCGATGGCGCCGCCGACCACGGTGACCAGCCCGAAGACGACGCTCGCTCGGCCGCTCTCCAGGTGGTAGCGCTCCGCGATGTACTTCGGCGCCCAGTAGCCGAAGCCTCCGATCGCGAAGGTGTAGGCGCACTGGCCGAGCACGACGCTGCGGTAGAGGGGGATGGCGAAGAGGCGGCGCACGGTACCGTGCAGGGGAACGCGCTCGGCGGCGGCGGGCCGCGCAGCGGCGCGGTAGGCGTGCGCAGGGGCGGTCCTGGGCGCATCGGCGGCTGGCGCCTCGCGAATGAGCAGGCACAGCAGGCCCAGCGCCAGCCCCGGCAC
>Ga0302324_100002758_pt1 | contig 40059 bp, 30 predicted proteins | sample Palsa_T0_1_FD_201949 | JGI IMG/M metagenome (GOLD analysis project Ga0302324, IMG submission 201949) | Peat permafrost microbial communities from Stordalen Mire near Abisko, Sweden - Palsa_T0_1 | ecosystem: Environmental > Terrestrial > Soil > Palsa > Peat permafrost | place: Sweden: Abisko...
CGGAAATCCACATTCAACTCGGCTCGCGACACATCGACGTCGAACCAGGCTGGCATTTCGGATCTCGCTACCCCGGCGACCCCTCCAAGATAATGGTGTATGATTTCATCCCCGACCTGCTGCTCGACAAAGTCGCGAATCTGAACGAATTCCTGGGCGTGCTCGTGTTCGACAAATGGATTGGCAACGCCGACTCGCGGCAATCCATTTTCTTCCGGGCGCGTCTGCGCGAGTGGTCTCCGTCGGCGGCCGATCGCCCGCTCCGCTCCGGTTTCGTCGCGCACATGATGGATCACGGCTACATCTTCGACGGACCGCAGTGGAGTTTCAGCGATTCGCCTCTCCAAGGGCTGTATTTTCGGCCGACGGTCTATCGCCGAGTCCGTTCGCTCGAGGAATTTCAGCCGTGGCTCGATCGTGTGGTCCACTTTCCCGAAGAGGTGGTGGACAATGCCCAGAAGCAACTCCCGCCCGAGTGGCTAGCCGAAGACGGACCCGCGTTGGAAACTCTCCTGCTCAAGCTGATGCAGCGCCGCAAACGCGTCCCGGATCTAATCGCGGATTCCCGCCGCGGCCGCACCAACCCCTTCCCGGGTTGGAGATGATCGCGGCTTCCGCGTCCCTTGGTGATAAGTTGGTATGAGCCGGTGCGGCATGGCAGAAGACACCTCAAACCCCCAAATTAACTCGGCGAAGATAGTGGTCGGCGGAGGTATCGCGGGAGCACGCCGATACCGCTTCGCTCGTGTGATACCGTGAAGTCTCAGGAACGAATCCGCCTGGCAGTAACGACCGCGCCTTCTCGCAGAAATAGAACGGGCAGCAATGAAATCGAACTTGGATGGATTAAAGACGGAAATCGAGCGCTACCTGGAAGAATCGGGCTTGGGCGTGTTTTACGGCCATGCCCGCGCGCTGGAGTCGGCGGTCGTCCCCTGGGATTGCGACCAGCACCCCGACTATAAGCAGTTCGTACAAGCCGCCCGAAGCGCGGGAGCTAAATTCGTCGTCTTTCACCAGCGCGAGTTTTCCTCCCATCAGATCGATGACGCGCTCGAACAGCTGAGCGCCTGCGATCTGCCCCGGGAAGAGCAATTGGATTTCGAGCGCCGATTGAAGGAGCTTCGCCTGTACGACGGCCTGGTTTGCTCCATCGAGCTGTCGTTCGATCATGAAAGCCGCGTCTTCCTGTTCGATCTGCGCACCGAGTGGTACGAAGATCTGACCGATATCGTAGACGAAATTCAGGCGCTCACATCGGAGCCAGACGATGACGACGCGCCCATAGGCGGCTATTTTTCCCCAAATTGATCCGACGACTAAGCTACGCCGATTCCGGTCTTTCCAAAATCGTCCCCGGTGAACAGCAGCGGCAGATCCGCTAGCATCGCAGCCACGACTTGGCAACCTGTGGCAGAAGTCTCGATGCAGCCCGGACCAGGACAAGCTAAAGCATGTCCCACACTGGCCATCAAGCACTTACAAGGCTTGTGGGACATGCTTTAGCTTGTCCGAGACTTCTGCCGCAGGCTCCTAGAAGCCATCGGAACCGAACCCGAGAATCTCTTCCTTCTCACTTTTCTTGAGGGTTGCTCCGCGAACGTCATCCGGAGCATCCGGCCAGATCCGCTTGCGCAGCAAGATTTCCAAGCGTTCCCTACGGGATCGCTCCGCAGGGCGAATCTTGGTCTCGGTATTCGTTTCTTTTGTCAAGCGATCAACATTCTACCAATGTTTACCGACCTGTAGCCTCGCCCCTTTAAGCTACGATAGGAACATCCAAACGAACCCACCAGCCCGCCCTCCATCTCTGTGGTCGATTCCAGACGTGGACCCGCAACGGGTAAGAGAGCTTGCCTCCGATCTGCAAGTGCAACCGCTGACCGCGCGCATCCTGCTGAGTCGCGGCTTCAGCGATCCCGCGTCCGCCCGGCGCTTCCTCAAAGCCCCTCTGGAAGCCCTGCACGATCCCCTTTCGCTCACTGGAATGTGCGAAGCCGTGGCCCGGCTCCGCGCAGCCATTCAAGTCCAGGAAAAAATCCTGATCTACGGCGATTACGACGTCGATGGCACGGTCTCGGTCGTCATCCTGAAGAAGGCCATCGAGCTGGCCGGCGGCCAAGCGAGCTATCACGTCCCGCATCGTCTCAAAGAAGGCTATGGCATGCGCTCCGAAGTGATCGAGCGCGCCGCGGCCATGGGCGTCCGCCTCATTATCAGCGTCGATACCGGCATCCGCGCCCAGGAAGTGGTTCGTGGCGCGCGCGAACTTGGCATCGACGTCATCGTCACCGATCATCATCTTCCCGAAGCCGAGCTTCCGCCCGCGCTCGCGGTCCTGAATCCCAATCGCCGCGACTGCGCGTATGCCGACAAGAATCTCTGCGGCGCCGGCGTCGCCTTCAAGCTGGTGCACGCGCTGCTCGACGGTCTGGACTGGCCGCCCGACAAGCTGGCCCGCATGCTGCAGTCCTTCTTGAAGCTGGTGGCGGTCGCCACCGTGGCCGACGTCGTGCCCTTGATCGGAGAGAACCGCATTATCGTCAAACACGGTCTCCGCGGCTTGAATCGGGCGCACAATCCCGGCCTGCGCGCCCTGCTTGAAGTCTCCGGATTGCTGGACGGTCGCGCGCCCAACGCCCGGCAGGTGGCGTTTCAGATCGCGCCGCGCATGAATGCCGCCGGACGAATGGACGACGCGGACCAGGTGATCCGCATGTTTCTGACCGACGATTTCGAGCAGGCTCGCGCCATGGCCGCCCGCCTGCACTCGCTCAACCAGGAGCGCCAGCAAACCGAAGCCGACATCGTGCACCGGGTCTTGGAGGAGTGCATCAAAACGCCGGTCACCGACGACCAGACGGCGCTCGTCTTCTCAGGCGAGAACTGGCATCGCGGAGTAGTGGGCATCGTCGCCAGCCGCCTGGTGGATCGCTTCTGCCGTCCGGTATTTGTGCTCAGCGAAGAAAACGGCACAACCCAGGGGTCGGGCCGCAGCATCGCGCCGTTCCATCTGCTCGATGCGCTCGAGTCCATGCCCGATCTGTTCACTCGGTTCGGAGGACATCGCCAGGCGGCCGGCGTAAGCTTGCCGTCCGCATCGATACCGGAGTTTCGCAGGCGCCTGAACGCTTACGCTTCCGAGCGCCTCACTCCCGCGGATTTCCGCCCGCATTTGACCATCGACGCGTGGGTCGATCTCAAGGAGCTTACCACCGGGCCCGCCGTTGAGGAGATCCTCGCCATGGCGCCGTTCGGATTCGGCAACCCTGCTCCGGTTCTTGGCGTGCTGGACGCGGAGGTGGCCGCCGCTGTGGTGCTCAAAGAGAAACACCTGCGCGTTCACCTGCGTCAGCACGGCCGAAATCTGTTCTCCACTGCATGGAACTTGGCGGCCCGCGCGGGCGAGTTGTCCTCCGGCGCGCGGACCGACGCCGCCTTCTCCATCGAAGAAGACCCCTACGCGGAAAGCCGCGGCTGGCCGGCGTGGTCGGCCGTGCTCAAGGATGTGCGCCCGGCCTCCTAGTAGACCTCCTTCGATCAGGAAAATAATGACAGACAACGGGCCGGCGATCGTTCCGCAGAGCAGCAATAATTGTTGGATGTCTATATCTTCGATCTTCTGAAAGCGTTGCGCTGGGCAGCTCGAAAACAATCTCGCGCTTCTGACCCGGGTTCCCCATCTTAAGAACGGACAAGATTAATCCGATTGCAGAGACATCATAAGCCCCGAGTCACGGCGCATCCGGAAGTTGTCAGAGTCGGATTGACGGCGTCGCGAGCCTTGGACCGGGCCGCCCAACCGGCGACCGCAAGTTTTCGAGCGGCCCCCGAGCCTCGCCGCCGGAGGCATCCGCTTCCTGAGTGTGCAAAATGGTATAACCACAAGTATGAAAACGGCCATTTCCGTCGAAGACTCGCTCATGGAGCAAGCAGACGCGGCAGCGCGCGATCTCGGGTTGAGCCGCAGCGGACTGATCGCCGAGGCGCTGCGGGACTACCTTCGGCAGCGAAGGCGCGCTCGGACAACCGCGCAATTAGATCAGGCCTATGCGCATGGGCCCAGCCCCGATGAGAGCCGTTTGGTCCGGAAATTGAAAAAGAAGCTTCCAGCCGCGGATCGGTGGTGAAAGACAAGCGATGAAGGAGATCCGGCAGGGTGACGTATTCTGGCTCGATCTGGGGCCCTCCGTCGGCTCCGCTCCGGCCGAAATGCATCCTTGTGTCGTCGTGCAAAGCGACGTTTTCAATCGGAGCCGAATCGGCACCACCGTGGTCTGCCTGATCACTTCGAATATGGAGCGCGCCGTCGCGCCGGGAAACGTGGCATTGAGAAAAGGAGACGCTCGCCTGCCACGTCCGAGTGTGGTGAATGTGTCTCAAATCGTCACGGTGGACAAGAGCGAGCTCGAGGAGCGATTGGGCCGGCTGCCGAGCGCCGCGCTTGAAGTGGTTCTGACGGGACTGCGGCTGCTGTTCGAGGGTGATTAGAGGCAACGCGAAATCCCCGCCGCTCGTCGCGCGCAAATCTCCTTCCGATTTAACCCGCTACCGCCGCTTGGCTTTGATCACGATCGGCGTTCCCGCGAAACCGAAGCGCTTCCGTAGCTGATTGATCAAAAATCGCTCGCTCGAAAAGTGCAGATCCCGCGCCTTGTCGGTGAAGGCGATGAACATGGGCGGCCGGACAGAAGCCTGCGTCATGTAGCGGATCTTCATGTCGCGATCGAATTCGAGCATCTCCACGAAGCGATTCAGCTCCCCGGTGGTCACGCGCTTCGACGCCGACGCGTAGGCGTCGCGGATCATCCCGAACAGCCGCTTCACGCCCGAGCCGTTCCTGGCCGAAACGAACGCGATGGACGCGTAATCGAGAAATTTCAACTCATCGCGCACGGTTTGGGCAAAGGCTTTCTGATCGCGCGTTCCGCTGAGATCCCATTTGTTGACGCACAGGATGAGCGCTCGCCCCTCCTCGTGCGCGTAGCCCGCGATGGTGGCGTCCAGGCCGACCATGCCCTCGCTCGCATCCAGCACCACTACCACCACGTTCGCCATCCGAATGTGACGCCGCGCCATCACCACGCTCAGCTTCTCCGCCATCTGCTTGGTCTTGCCTTTGCGCCGGATGCCCGCCGTGTCAACGAAAACGAACTCGACACCGTCGTGGACCACGCTTTCATCCACCGCGTCGCGCGTCGTGCCGGCAACGGCCGAGACGATGGAGCGCTCCTCGCCCACCAGCGCGTTCAATAGCGTCGATTTTCCGACGTTGGGCCGCCCGATGATCGCCACTTTAATTGCCCGATGCTCCGCCGCCGGAGCCGCCGCTTCCGTGCTCCGCTCGAAGCCGGCGGTAATGTGCTCCAGTAGATCGTCCAGCCCCAGCCGATGTTCGGAAGAAACGGGAAACAGGTCCGGAAAGCCGAGCGAATGGAACTCGGGCGCCAGATCCTCGCGCGCCGGCGTGTCGATCTTGTTGACCACCACCGTTACCGGCTTCGCCAGCCGCCGCAGCATCTTCGCCAACTCGCGATCCGAGCCCGTGATTTCCGTCCGGCCGTCAATTAGAAAAATTATTTGGGCCGCGCGATCCAGAGCCACGCGGGCCTGCTTCATGATCTCGCTCGGAATCAACTGCGCGTCGTTCGGGATCAAGCCGCCGGTGTCGATCAGCTCGAAGCGGCGCCCGCGATAGTCCACTTGGCCGTGAATGCGGTCGCGCGTAATGCCCGGTTCGTCTCCCACGATCGACCGCCGCTGGCCCAGAATGGCGTTGAATAGGGTCGACTTGCCGACGTTCGGCCGGCCGACAATCACCACCACCGGCAGCGCCTCGCCGTTGGTCGAAGGGTCTGGGCGTGCGACCATGGAAGTTACCGATGCAACCCGAAGTCTTGAGCCACATCAACGATCATAGCGAAGTGCCGCTGCACAACCAGTCCATTCGCAATATCGCCATCATCGCGCACGTCGATCACGGCAAGACCACGCTGGTGGACGCGATGCTGAAGCAGAGCGGCATCTTCCGCGAAAACGAGCAGGTGGCCGACCGCGTCATGGATTCGAACGAACTCGAGCGCGAGCGCGGCATTACCATTCTCGCCAAGACCACTGGCGTCCGATACCACGGTGTGAAAATCAATATCGTGGACACGCCCGGCCACAGCGATTTCGGCGGCGAAGTGGAGCGCGCGCTGAAGATGGTGGACGGCGTGATGCTGCTGGTGGACGCCAGCGAAGGACCTCTGCCGCAGACCCGCTATGTCCTGACGAAAGCGCTCGAAGCCAAGCTCCCGCCCGTTCTGGTGATCAACAAGATCGACCGCGCCGACGCGCGCATCCCGGAAGTGCTCAATGAAATCTACGACCTTTTCATCGATCTCGACGCCACCGAGGACCAGCTCGATTTCCCGGTTATCTACACCAACGCCAGGGCCGGCATCGCCAAGCTCGCGCCCGAGGAGGAATCCAGCAACCTGCGCCCGCTCTTCGAAGCCATCCTCACGCACATCCCGCCGCCCGCCGGAAATCCCGATGCCGTGCTGCAGTTGCTGGTCGCCAACCTGGATTACAGCGAGTATCTCGGCCGGCTGGCCATCGCCCGCGTATTCTCCGGCGTGCTGAAGCACGGCGATGAGGTGGCGATCGCGAAGCTGGACGGTTCTTTTCAAACCACGCGCATCACCAAGCTCTATTCGTTCGAAGGTTTGAAGCGCGTGGACGAGACCGTCGGATATCCCGGCGATATTCTGGCCATCGCCGGCGTGGAAGGCATTACGATCGGCGAAACCATCACCAGCGTCGACGATCCCAAGCCGCTGCCCCACGTCCAAATCGACGAGCCGACCATCTCGATGGTTTTTACCATCAACACTTCTCCTTTCTCGGGACGCGAAGGCAACTACGTCACTTCGCGGAACCTGCGCGATCGTTTGGATAAGGAGCTGCTCACCAACGTATCCATCCGCGTGGAGGAGGCCGGCGGTCCCGACGCGTTCAAGGTGATGGGCCGCGGCGAACTGCAGCTCGCCATCCTGATCGAAATGATGCGCCGCGAAGGATTCGAGTTGATGGTCGGCAAGCCGGAGATTCTCACGCGCACCTTCGACGGCAAACTTCGGGAGCCCGTCGAGCTTCTGGTCATAGATTGTCCGGAATCGTTCATCGGCGTCGTGATCGAAAAGCTGGGCGGACGCAAGGGCAAGATGAACAAAATGATCAACCACGGTTCCGGCCGCGTACGCCTGGAATTTCACGTGCCTTCTCGCGGCTTGATCGGACTGCGCAGCGAGATGCTGACCGACACCAGAGGCACGGCCATCATGAATTCGCTGTTCCACGGCTACATCGAGTGGCAAGGCGAGATACCGACGCGCCCCACCGGGTCGCTGGTGGCCGATCGTCCGGGCAAAACCACCGGGCACGCGATCTTCAATCTCCAGGAGCGCGGCGAGATCTTCGTAACGCCCGGCACCGAGGTCTACGAAGGCATGATCGTCGGCGAAAACTCTCGCGACGCGGACCTGAACGTCAACATCGTCAAGGAAAAGAAGCTCACGAACATGCGAGCGTCCACCGCCGACGAAGCCATCCGCCTGGTTCCCCCGCGCATCCTGAATCTCGAGCAAGCCATCGAATTCATCCGCGACGACGAATTCGTGGAAGTCACCCCGCAATCCATCCGCTTGCGGAAGAAGATTCTCAAAGCCAATCAGCGCTAGATGGAACCAAGAGAAAAGCAGCTTCGAGACGCCGTGATACTGCTCATGCTGATCGCTCAATCCGAAAACGACCTCCAGCAAGGCCGCTGGCTCTCGCAGGCGCAGGCGGAGCAGGAAGTCAACCAGCGTTAGATGTGAGGCGAGCACCTTCGCCCACGCCGGCCCCCTGGTCCCGCGCCGCGATCACATGACAAACAGAGGCCGACACATGCTTAACCCAGCTTGGCGTGCAGCAGTTCGTTCACAGCCGCGGGATTCGCCTGCCCCTTGCTCGCCTTCATCACTTGCCCCACCAGATAGCCGAGCACGGCCGTCTTGCCGGATTTGTATTGCTCCACCTGCTTGGGATTCCCGGCGATCACTTCGTCCACGATCTTGCCCAACGCGCCGGTGTCGCTGATCTGGCGCAATCCTTCGCGCTCGATGATCTCCTCCGGCGATTGCCCAGTCTCGTACATCTTGGCGAGGATCTCCTTGGCCATCTTGCCGCTGATCTCGCCTTCTTTTATCTTGCGCACCAGCGCGCCTGTCCGTTGCGGCGTGATTTTCTCGAAGCCGTCCGCCAGCGCCATGAGGTCGCCGGTAATCCAATTGGCGGCGCCGGCGAAATCCCCCGAAGTATGGGCCGCCTTCTCGAAATATTCGCCGATCGCCCGCGTCGCGGTCAGCACTTGCGCGTCATACTCGCGAAGCCCGTAGCGCTCAATAAACCGCTTCCGTTTATCGGCTGGAAGCTCTGGCATGGCCCCGCGAATGCCCTCCAGCCAAGCCTCGCTCACGCGCAGCGGAACAAGATCCGGCTCGGGGAAGTACCGATAATCGTGCGCGTGTTCCTTGCTGCGCATGCCCACGGTTTCGCCGGTCGCGACATTATAGAGCCGCGTTTCCTGCTCCACCATCCCGCCGCTCTCGATCAAGGCCACCTGACGCGCGATCTCGTAATCCAGCGCCATCTTCGCGAACCGGAACGAATTCAGGTTCTTGACCTCGGCCTTGGTTCCAAATTTCTCCGCGCCCTTCAAGCGCACTGAAACGTTGGCGTCGCACCGCAATTGACCTTTCTCCATGTCGCATTCCGACACGCCCACATACTCGATCGCGAGCTTGAGTTCGGTGAGATAGGCATGCGCCTCGTCCGACGAACGCAGGTCCGGCTCGCTCACGATCTCGATCAGAGGCGTCCCGCTGCGATTCAAATCCACGTAGGTGTAGCGGTCGGAATCCTTGAACCCGTCGTGCACGCTCTTGCCGGCGTCGTCTTCCAGATGAACGCGCGTCACGCCGATGCGCTTGTTCGCGCCGTCCACCGAAACGTCCAGCCAGCCGCGCTCGGCCAGCGGCTGATCGTACTGCGAAATCTGGTAGCCCTTCGGCAGATCCGGATAAAAATAATTCTTGCGCGCGAATCTCGAAAACGGATTCACCCGGCACCGCATCGCCAGCGCCGCTTGAATGGCCATCTCCACCGCGTTGCGATTCAACACCGGCAACGCGCCCGGCAGCCCCAGACAAACCGGGCATACATTCGTGTTAGGAGGAGCGCCGAAACCGGTGGGGCAGCCGCAAAAGATCTTGGTGCGCGTGTTGAGCTGGACGTGCACTTCCAGGCCGATCACCGGCTCGTATTTAGCAATCTCTTCCGGCGTCGCGATCGCCGAAACGCTAGAGGACATGCTTTATTATAGAAATCCCGATCAACCCTGGTAGAGCAGCATGGCCTTGAACCCTTGATCCATGTGAAATTGCTGGTGGCAGTGGAACAAGGTGGGCCCGGGGTTCGACGCGACAACGTCCACTTCCACTTTCTTCCAGGCGGGCACGATCACGACATCCTTCATGACGCCCGCCGTCGGAGTGTCCGCCACGCGAACGAGTTCAAACGTGTGCCGATGCAGATGTATTGGATGGGCATCGGCGCTTTGGTTGTCGAAAATCAAGCGGTAGCGTCGATCGGCTTTCACTCGAATGGGATCGGTTTTGGGAAACGACTTGCCGTTGATCAGCCAGCGGTGGCCGCTGTCGGCTTCCTTAAAAACCAGAGGCACGCGTGCATCGGGCTCGGCCGACGCGGATCGAGTATCTCCAAAGATAGTGTAGTCCCATTGCGCCGCCGGAACCGGCGCCCAGCGCGGCGCTCCCGTCGCGTCCGCATATTCGATCACGATGCCCATTCCCGCGGCGCGCCACTTGTCGTTCGGCGAGCCCAGCACCCAGACACCGGGGTTCTTCATCTCGACCACCGCGTCGATCCGCTCTCCCGGGCCTAGCTCCAGCGCGCGCACGTTTTGCGGCGTGGGCACGTCGTTTCCGTCCAGAGCCACCACGCGAAACACGTGCCCCGGCAGCGCCAAACGATGAATCACCGTGGCGCTGGCATTCACGATCCTAAACAGCGCACGCTGACCGGCGCGCACCCGCACCGGCTCGCCCGCGCCGAGCATCTTGCCGTTCACCGAAAAGAGCTTGTAGGCGACTTCCATCGGTCCGTCGTGATCCCAAAATCCCTCCCATTCGTGCAGCAGAATGGGAATCTCCAGGTCATACCGGCCTGGATCGCCGCGCGGCTCGACGACGAACATCCCGAACTGACCCGTGTAAGTGCTCTTGTCGAGATCGCGCCCCGCGTCGCCGTGAGAATGATACCAGCGAGTCCCGGCCGGCGACGGCGTGATGGCGTATCGCGCCCGCCCGCGCGCGGGAATATGCGGCGTCCCTTCTTCGTGCGCGCCGTCAACTTCAGAAGGGATGTGAAATCCGTGCCAGTGCACCAGTTCGCTGTCCTTGCTCTCATTCAGAACATCCACCACGATCGGTTTGCCTTCCGTCGCGCGCAGCAGCGGGCCGGGGACTTGTCCGTTGTAAGCGAGAGTCTTCACCAAGCGGCGCGGCCCCAGATCCAACGTGATTTCGCCGATCCGCACCGTAATATCCGCGGCGGACCGCTCGGTCCCGTTTTCTTGACCGCATCCGAGAGCCGCGAGCGACAGCCCGCCTCCGAGCGAAAGAAATTGGCGGCGCGTAAGGGAATCGATGGCGGGCATGAAAAGATCCACTTACTACATAGCACATGCCGTTCGCTACGCCGCGGTTTGAGGGTAGACTAGAAGTCGGCTTTCGCTAATGCGTCTACAATTCTGGGGTACTCGAGGCTCCATCCCCAAGCCCGGCCCGACCACGGCCCGGTACGGCGGCAACACTTCGTGCGTGGAGATTCGCTCCTCGCGCGGGACTTTCATCATCGTCGATTGCGGAACGGGCGCGCACGGCCTGGGGCTGTCGCTGCTGGCGGCCAATCCCAAGGGCGTTCGCGGCCACATCCTCATCAGCCACACCCACTGGGATCATATTCAGGGGCTTCCGTTCTTCGCGCCCCTGTTCGCGCCCGCCAACGAGTGGGACATTTACGGACCGAAGGGCCTCGACCAGTCGGTTCGCGAAGCGTTGGCGGGCCAGATGCAATACACGTATTTCCCGGTCGCGCTGGAACAATTCGGCGCCAAAGTCCGCTATCACGATCTCGTCGAAGGCGTCTTCGAGATCGACGATGTAAAGATCACCACGCACTATCTGAATCACCCCGCTCTCACGCTCGGCTACCGTATCCAGGCCGACGGCGTCACTGTCGTTTATTCGTGCGACCACGAACCGCATTCGCGTACGCTGGCCGGAGGCGAGGGCGAGATCGGCGTGCACGACGAGCGCCATGCCGACTTTCTCCGCGGTGCGGATCTGGTGCTCCACGACGCGCAATACACGGCCAAGGAATACCCGGCGAAGATGGGCTGGGGCCACAGTCCCGTGGAGTACGCCGTTCGCATCGCCCAGCACGCCGGCGTGGCGAAGATCGGGTTGACTCATCACGATCCCATGCGCGACGACAAATCCCTGGATCAGATCGTCGAAGATCTGCGCGCAAAACTGAAGAGCGAGGGATCCAAGCTGGAAGTATTCGCCGCCGCCGAGGGGCAGTCGATCGAAGTGGTGAGGTCCAACGCCCAGCAGCCGGAAACCGCCGCGGCTCTTTATCCGGCCATGGCCGCGATGGCGCCCTCGCGCATGAAGCGATTTGTTGCGCTGGCCGTCGCCGATCCCGCGTCGCTTGCGATATTCACGGCGGCGGTGGAAGCGGAGGGCGTTCCGTTCCGGGTGTTCCCGGATGCATCCCAAGTCGCGGAATTTCTGGGGACGCAGCGCACATCGCTGGTGGTTCTCGAACACGATCCGCCGCGCGTGGACGGCCTCGCGATCTCGAAGGCGATCCGGGAGCGAGTCACGGGAGACAACGAATCCTTGCCGATCATCATGCTTGCGGCTCGCGAAGATATTGCGGGCGGCGAGGCGGCGGGCGTGACCGAATGGCTGCTCAAGCCATTCACCAGCAGCTACGTCCGCACCAAGGTTCGCGCCTGGACTTTGCGAACAGCCTGTCGTTGGATTCGGGCAGGAATTCCCGACGATGAGGAAAATCGCCTGGGCGCGCTCAAAGCGCTCGGTATTCTCGACACCGGCCGCGAACCCCGGTTTGACCGGCTCACGCGTCTCGCGGCGGCGCTGTTCGACGTTCCGATCGCGATGGTCAGCCTGGTGGACCGGGATCGCCAATGGCTTAAGTCGTGCTGCGGACTCGACGCGGGCGAGGAGTCACGCGACGTTTCATTCTGCGCCCACGTGGTCTACAGCCGAAATATCATGATCGTCCAAGACACGCTGCGCGATCCCCGTTTTGCCGATAATCCTAAGGTCACGAACGAACCGCACATCCGTTTCTACGCGGGCGCTCCCCTGATTCTGGACGATGGCAGTTGCGTCGGCACGCTCTGTCTGATCGATACGCGCGAGCGTTCGCTGGATGGCGCTTCGATTAGTCTGCTTCAAGAGATTCGCGATCTCGTGCTGCTGGAATTACAGCGGAAGAGTGGCGCGGGCGCCGGATAGCCGCCCGCGTCCTCACCCCGGCTGCTTCTGTCCGGCCAACGACGCCGTCCCCATCAATCCGCCCAGCCCCATCGTTTCCACCGCCGACGACGGCACGATCACCATCGAGCCTTTTTCCTTAATCGCCTCGTACAGCATGTTCATCGCCCGCAAATGCAGCGCGACGGGGTTGTTAATATAAACCGCCGACGCTTCGGAAAATTTCGCCGAGATCTCGGTCTCCGCTGTGCCGAGAATAATACGTGCTTGCCGCTCGCGCTCGGCCTGAGCCTGCCGCGACATCGCGTCTTCCAGCGCCTGCGGAATGTGCACATCGCGAATCTCCACCGACTGCACCGTGATCCCCCATGGATTGGTCTTCTCGTCCAGAATCCTCTGCAATTCCCGCCCTAACATCTCCCGCTCCGTGATCATCTGCGCCAGATCGTGGCGCCCGATCGATTCCCGCAGCGCCGTCTGCGCGCTCATCGTGATGGCGTGTTCGAAATTGACCACTTCCAGAATCGACTTCTCGGCGTTCCATACCAGCCAGAAGATGATCGCATCCACGCTCACCGGCACCGTGTCGCGCGTCAGCGCCGATTCGGCCTTCACGTCCGTCACTCGCACACGCTGATCGACGTACTGGCTCACCGAATCGATCACCGGGACGATAAGGAAAATCCCCGGACCGCGCAGCCCGATATAGCGGCCCAGGCGCAACACCGCGGCTTTCTGCCATTGTTCTGCGACTTTGAGCGCGAACAAAAAATAGAGCCCCACCAGCACGCCGATAACAATCCACGCGGGCCGATTGTACAGGACGCCCGGAACCGCTCCCGCCGCCAGGCAGATTAGGAATACCGCGCGGCCAATGCTGCTGATCTGACGCCCCGCCGAAGCCGCGCCCGATTCCCCGCCGCCTATCTCGCGTCGCAATATCGTTCGAAGTGGCATATTCAGTTCCTTTTCCCTTGCTCCTTCTGTAATTCCGTGAAATACTCGATCAATTCCCCGAGCGCGATCCCCTCAGCCCCCGCACGCGCCAGCAATTCGCCGGCAAGCTGCGCGATACGCCGCCGCCGCTCCAGTTCGTTCGCCTGCACCTTCCGTTCGGTGACAAACGTCCCGGTTCCCTGCTGCGTCGCCAGCACTTCGCGGATTTCCAGTTCCCGATAAGCCCGCACCACCGTGTTCGGATTGATCGATAAATCCACCGCGAGCTGACGGACCGTCGGCAATTGATCGCCCGCCTTCAAGGTTCCGGCCGAGATTCCGCCCAGCACCTGGTCGATGATCTGACGGTACACCGGAACGCCGCTCTGCAAGTCCAGCTTGAAATCGAACCGCCGCTCGGATTTGACCGTCGTTCCCATCTCCGACTACTAGTGTACTAGTCTTATAATACACTGTCAACAGAAAACTGACTTAGTCCGTAAACTTCTGGTACCGGAAACCGTTAAATTGGATAGAGGTACTACACCCTGATGAAGGAGAAGTCAGCCTTCCTCGCCCTGACGGTTGCCGCGTGCCTGGCGATCCCGGGCTTTGCTGCGGCTAGGTCCGCGAAAAAGCAGCCGAACGAAGCCGCGCAGCAAGCCAAGCTCTTCCAGAAAAAGCTCAATAAAGACGATCAGGCGCTGCATGCGTTGGATCGGCTCACCTTCGGGCCGCGCCCGGGCGACGTCCCCGAAGTCAAGCGCATCGGACTAAAGCGCTGGGTCGATCTCCAACTCCATCCGGAACGAATTCGCGAAAATCCGGATCTCGAAGCCAAGCTCCAGCCGCTCGAATCCTTGCGCATGACCACGCTGGAGGTGGCGCAACATTATCCGACGCGCCAGATGATTGTAGCGATCGCGCAGGGCCGGCAGCCCATGCCCGACGATCCTCTGCTACGCGCCACGGTGGAACGCTTGATCGCGCGCTACCAGATCCGCAAGAGCGATGCGGCGCAGGGAACGCCCGCGCCCGACCCGGACGCCGAATTGCAGCCCGCTCGGACGTTGCCCGAAATTCTAGATCCGTACGAATTACAAACCTTGAAGAGCGGCGCGCCGGACCAAAAACGCGAGCTGCTCGAAGGCATGCAGGCCGACAAGCTGGAAGAGATGCTGATCGCGATGCCGCGGCAGCAGCGGCAACAATTGTTCGGTCTCGCGCCCGTCGCGGTCCAGCGTCAGATCCTTCTGGTGAATGCGCCACAGCAGGTGGTAGCCTACGATTTGGTCGGCTCGAAGCTCCTCCGAGCGGCAGAAAGTAACCGGCAGTTGGCGGAAGAGCTGGACGATTTCTGGTTCAATCACTTCAACGTCAATCTCGACAAGGGCGCCGACCGGTTTCAGCTTCCCGCCTACGAGCGCGACGCCATCCGTCCGTATGTTCTGGGCAAATTCCGCGACCTGTTGGGAGCCACCGCCAAGAGCCCGGCCATGCTTTTCTATCTGGACAATTTCCAGTCGGTGCGCCCGGACCTGGACGCCAACAACAAGAACAGAAAAGTGAAACGCGGTCTGAACGAGAACTACGGCCGGGAGCTGATGGAACTCCACACGCTCGGCGTGAACGGCGGCTACACGCAACAGGACGTCACCGAAGTGGCGCGCTGCTTCACCGGCTGGACCATTGAGGACGCCCGGCACGGCGGCGGGTTCAGCTACAACGACAAGTGGCACGACCAGGGCGAGAAAATCGTGCTCGGCCAGGTGATTCCGGCAGGTGGCGGTATGGACGACGGCGAGAAAGTGCTGGATATACTGGCGCATCATCCTTCCACGGCGCACTTCATCTCGCGCGAACTGGCGCAACGCTTCGTCGCCGACAATCCGCCGCCGGCTCTGGTGGAGCGGATGGCCCAGACGTTCCTCGCCACCGACGGCGATATCCGCGAAGTGATGAAGACCATGCTCACCTCCAAGGAGTTTTGGTCGGAGGGCGCGTATCGAGCCAAGGTGAAAACTCCGTTCGAGATGGTGGTGAGTTCGGTGCGCGCGCTGGCCGCGAACGTCACCGACGCATGGACGCTCGCCAATCAGGTGAGCAATCTGGGCGAGCCGCTGTACCGCAAGCTGGAGCCGACCGGTTATTCCAACCTCAATGCGGATTGGGTAAATTCGAGCGCGCTGCTCGCCCGCATGAACTTCGCATTGCAACTGGCGGGGAATCATGTGCAGGGCGCGAAGGTGGACGCATCCCGTTTCGGCAAGGATCCGAGCGAGGCGGCGAAACTGCTGCTCTACCGCAACGCATCGCCGCAAACCCGCGCGGCCATTCAGAAGGCCTTGCAAGAAAAAAAGCAGAACACTCCGGCGCTGGTCGCCGGCCTGGTGATCGGTTCACCGGATTTTCAACGCAGGTAGCACGGGAGGTTTCCGCATGCCATCACGGCGCGTATTTCTCAAAGGTTCGGCTCTCGCGATCTTCGGCGTAGGGTCCATTCCCGGGTGGCTCTCCCGATCGGTTTACGCCGCCGAAGGCGCGGGGCGCCGCAACAAGATTTTGGTCGCGGTTTTCCAGCGCGGCGCCGTGGACGGGCTGAACATGGTGATACCTTTCGGCGAGCAGCGCTATTACGATCTTCGGCCTTCGCTCGCGATTCCGAAACCGGACGGCACTCCGCAATCCGCCGTGGATCTGGACGGCTTCTTCGGTCTGCATCCATCGCTCGCGCCGTTGAAACCGATCTTCGACTCCCAGCGGCTGGCGATCGTCGATGCCGTCGGCTCGCCCGATCCCACGCGCTCGCATTTCGACGCTCAGGACTACATGGAATCCGGCACGCCTGGCCTGAAAGCGACTACGGACGGCTGGATGAATCGCGCGTTGCCCAAGATCGCCGGTCCGATTTCGCCGGTGCGAGCCGTGAGCCTCGGCTCCAGTTTGTCGCGCACCCTGCGCGGACGCAACGATGCGGTGGCGGTCGGCAATCTGAACGATTTTCAAGTCCGCGATACGCGCGGCGCGGCCACGTTCGAAAGCATGTACGACAACACGCTCGACACCATGCTGCATGGCGCCGGCAAGGAGACATTCAGCGCGGTGAAGGTCATGCAGACCATCCAGAAGCAGAAGTACACGCCCGCTAACGGCGCGAAATATCCCGGCGGCGGGCTCGGCAACAACCTGCAACAAATCGCGCGATTGATCAAAGCCGACGTTGGCCTCGAGGTAGCCTTCGCCGACATCGGCGGCTGGGACACGCATGTCAACGAGGTGGGAGCGAACTCGTCCGTCGGGCAGCTTGCCAATAATCTGGCGCAGTTCTCGCAATCGCTGGCCGCGTTTTATCAGGATCTCGGCGATCGCATGGCGGACGTCACCCTGGTCACGATGTCGGAATTCGGCCGCACCGCGCGCGAAAACGGCAATCGCGGCACCGATCATGGCCACGCTAACGTCATGTTCGTCATGGGCGGCGACGTCCGCGGCGGAAAAGTGTACGGCGATTGGCCCGGCCTCGCGGAGGAGCAACTCTACGAAGGCCGCGACTTGGCGCTCACCACCGATTTTCGAGACGTGCTAGGCGAATTGGTGGCCATGCATCTGGGAAATCGCAATCTGAGGGCTGTGTTTCCGGGCTATGAGAATCCGAAATTCCGCGGGCTGATCGTCTGACCAGGCTCAGATCCGCATGGTGAAAGCCGCGCCGCCGCCCGGCCGATTCGCCGCCGCGACCGACCCTCCGTTTTGCTCCACGATGGATTGCACCACGTAAAGCCCCAGCCCGGAAATAATCGATTTGGTCGACACTCGCGGTTGAAAAATGCGCGGCAGCAATTCGGGAGAAATCCCCACCCCATCGTCGCTCACCACGATCGTGTTCCCGCGCGCCTCAATGCGGATGTTCTTGGCGCCCGCCTGCGCCGAGTTCAGAAACAGATTCACCAGCACGCGCTCCCATTGCGCCGCATCGCCTTTCAGATGAAATTCGGGATCGATCTGGTCGACGAATTCCATCTTGGGTCGGTTGGCGCATTCCAGGTAGTCCTGGCAAAACGGGACCGCGTTGTCCATCACGGATCTGAGATCGGCCGGGGCGCGATCGGTTTCGAGAATGCTGTACACGATCCGGTGCCCGCTCTCGGCGCTGCGCCGCAGCGTATGCGCAAGCTTCTCCCATTTCGGATCGCTCCCCAACACCTCCGCGCTCTCCGCGATGGTCTGAAATACATTGTTCAGATCGTGGACTAAACCTTCCAGCGTTAGATCGGCAACGGCCATATTCGTTTTCAACCCGTGACTCGATGTAGTGTATCGAAAAATTCCGGAAAAGACACGCGCGCCGATTCGGCGCCCTCCACAATGCATGGTCCATCGGCGGCCAGCGCCGCCACCGAAAACGCCATCGCGATCCGATGGTCTCCCATCGAATCGAGTTCCGCCGCGTGGAAATGTTGCCGGCCCGGAATTTCGAACCCGTCGCCCTGGATGGTAATGGCGAGTCCCATGCGCCGGAAGTTTTCCGCGATGGTGGCGATGCGGTCGGTCTCTTTCACCCTCAATTCACGCGCGTCGCGCACGATCAGCCCATCCTCGCTGGCCGCTCCCAGCACCGCCAGCACCGGGATCTCGTCGATGAGCGCCGCGGTGCGCGCCTGCTCGAGCAGGCCGCCTCGAATCGTCGATTTCTTCACCTGCACGTCGCCTATCAACTCGCCGCCCGCGCTCGAGATATCGAGAATCTTGATCTGGGCGCCCATCTCGACCAGGAAATCCAGCAGCGCCGACCGCGTTGGATTCAGCCCCACACCGTGAATGGTGAGTTCGGATTCGCGCACGATCAGCGCCGCCACCAGAAAGAAGGCGGCGGAAGAAAGATCGCCGGGCACGCGCAGCTCGCGGCCCTCCAGACGCGGACGACCGGTGATGGTGATGGCACGGCCTTGCGTCTCCACGTCCGCTCCAAACTCGCGCAGGGCGAGTTCCGTGTGATCGCGCGTGCGGATCTGCTCGCGAACCGTGGTGCGGCCTTCGGCATACAGTCCTGCCAGCAGAATGCAACTCTTCACCTGTGCGCTCGCCACCGGAAGCGTGTAGTCGATGGGATGCAATTTGGTTCCGCGAATCGTGAGCGGGGGGAAGCGGTTCTCCCGCGCCTCGATCACTGCGCCCATTTGCGCCAGCGGTTCCATGATGCGCCCCATGGGTCGCCCCGACAGCGATTCGTCGCCGCCGATGCGAGTAACGAACGGCTGCGCGGCGAGAATCCCCGACAACATCCGAATGGTGGATCCAGAATTCCCCGCATCCAGAATCTCCGACGGCGCTCGAAGACCGTCCAGACCACGGCCCTCAATGCGAAGAATTCCCTCCTCCGTCTCGATCCCGGCGCCTAAAGCGCGCACGCACGTCAGCGTCGAATGACAATCCGCTCCGCTCGAGTAGTTGGCGATCTTGGTGGTTCCCTCCGCGATCGCGGCCAGCATCGCGTAGCGGTGAGAAATGGATTTATCGCCAGGAAGTTCGACGGAGCCGTGTACGGAATCGGCGGGGCGGATTTGCTCGCGCATCGAAATAAGAGTTAGTGTAACTGAATAGGAAGCGAGGAGCTATGCAACTGCCCATCAGCAGGCGAAATTGGATCAAGGGCTCGGCCGCTCTCACAGCCGTCGCCGCGGCTGGACCTCAAGCTCGAGCGCAGAGTCCGAAAGACATCGTGATCTCGAGCGCCAACGGACTCGAAGCTTGCAAGCAAGCCATGCAGGTGTTGAAATCCGGCGGCGATACGCTGGACGCGGTGATCGCGGGGGTGAACATTGTCGAACTGGATCCGAACGACCACACCGTCGGCTACGGCGGCCTTCCTAACGAAGATGGAGTGGTGGAGCTCGACGCGAGCGTGATGCACGGGCCCACGCGACGTTGCGGATCGGTCGCCTCCATCCAAGGCTGCAAGACTCCGTCCAAAATCGCCAAGCTCGTAATGACCGAAACCGATCACATCATGCTGGTGGGCGAGGGCGCATCCAAGTTCGCGCGAGAGATGGGATTCCCGGCCGAGGATTTGCTGGTGCCGGACTCGCGCATGGCGTGGCTGGTGTGGAAACGATCCATGCGCGACAAAAACGGCCATACGAATTGGTCAAGCGAAGTGGATAGCGGCAAAGCGACCGCCGAGCTTCGCCAGATGTTTCCGGATGCCACCGAAGAAACGCTCGCATGGGCTAGAGATGTGGCGGTACATCCTCCCACCGGGACCATCAACTGCCTGGCGCTGAATTCGAAGGGCGAGATTTCGGGAACCACTACTACCAGCGGATTGGCGTGGAAAATCGCCGGCCGCGTGGGCGATTCGCCGATCATCGGTGCCGGCTTGTATGTCGATCAGGACGTCGGCGCAGCCGGCTCCACTGGCCGCGGCGAAGAGAACATCCGCGTCGCCGGGGCTCATTCCATCGTCGAGAACATGCGCCACGGCATGACCCCGAAAGAAGCCTGCCTGGAAGTGTTGAAACGAATCTCGCGCAATTTCAGCGACGATCGAGCGCGTTTGGCGCAGTTCGACATCAACTTCTACGCATTGCGCAAGGACGGGCTGTATGCCGGGGCTTCGCTGTGGAACGGCCGCGCGGGATCAAACGGACAGCGCCGCGAGCCCCAGTTTGCCGTCAACGACGGCGGCGAGAGCCGGCATGAGACCTGCGTACGTCTGTACGAGCGGAATTCTTGACGCTCGCCGGCTAATCGCCGCATCTAAATCCGCGTATGGCTACTGCGAAAGTTTTGATCGTTTTCTATTCCCGCGACGGCTCCACCGAAAAACTGGCCCACGCGATCGCCGAAGGCGCCAAGTCCGAAGGCGCGGAAGTGCGGTTGCGTCGTGTTAGAGACCTGGTGGGTCCGGAGGTGATGTCCAAGGTCCCGGGCTGGACCGAAAACAGCGCCCGGATGCACTCCCACTATCCCGCGCCCACCGAAGCGGATGTCGAGTGGGCGGATGCGATTGTTTTCGGCACTCCCACTCGTTTCGGGAATGCCGCGGCGGAATTGAAGGCTTTCATCGATTCCCTTGGCGGACTCTGGTTCCAGGGCAAGCTGAATGGGAAGGTGGGCAGCGCCTTCACCTCCACCGCGTCACCACATGGCGGCAACGAAAGCACGATCCTTTCGTTGTACAATCCGCTCGCGCACCTGGGCTTTATCATCGTGCCGACCGGCTATGGAGACCCGGCGTTGTTCAGGGCGGGAACTCCCTACGGCGCATCGCACGTGGCCGGCAATCCAGCCTCGCCTCCGAACGAAGACGAGCTTGCCGTCGCGCGCTTTCAGGGGCGCAGGGTGACGCAAGTCGCCGGGAAACTGACGGCATAGTGAGATTCGGTTGACGTGTCGGGCGACCGCGTTCCAGCCGCCGGGGAGCGTTTTGGCGGTATGCTTGAACAGTCGGGACAGGAAAAACAATGAACACAACTAAGTCCTACGATGAGATTATAGATTTCATTGCGGCCGGCACCACTCCAGAGGCGGTGGTCGCGTTTCATCCTTCCGATAGCGTCCAGCAACGCGTGGCGGAGTTGGTCGAGCGCTCCCAGGAAGGCACTATCTCCGCCGAAGACGAATCTGAACTCGAAGACTACCTGCAGCTTGAGCACATCATGATCATGGCAAAGGCGCGGGCACGTCAGCACACCCAGCTTGGGCAGTGACGTAAGTGAGTCGCTGCGGCGATTCGTCGCAGAACGAGCCGCCAACCGATGTGAGTATTGCCTCCTGCATGAAGACGATTCGTATTCGCCGCATCAAATAGACCACATCGTCAGCCGCAAACATGGCGGGCTATCGGATTCCGACAACCTTGCGTATGCGTGTCTTCGATGCAACGCCTGGAAGGGGAGCGATGTCGGTTCGCTCGACACTCAGAGCGGCGCGTTTGTGAGTCTCTTCCACCCGCGGCGGCAGCGCTGGGGCGATCACTTCGCACTTCGAGGGACCTTAATCGAACCACTCACGGCTGAAGGGAAGGCGACGGCGCGACTACTCAAGCTCAACCTCGCCAAACGAGTCGTTGAGCGGCGGCTGCTGGCCGCCGTGGGTCGCTACCCGCGTTAGCACGAGCGAGTAAGACCGGCTTCTACTGAGCGCTGCCCGCTTGATTCAAACTGCCAAACGCCCCCGCCAATCCGTCAGAACTTCGCCAGTTTATTCAGCCCGTTAAACGCCGCCGCTTTGTAACACTCCGCCAGGGTTGGATAGTTGAAAACCGTTTCGACAAAATAGTCCATCGTGCCGCCCAGGATCATCACCGCCTGGCCAATGTGCAGCAACTCCGCCGCGCCCTCGCCGATAATATGGACGCCCAGCAGAGCCTTGGTTTCACGATGGAATATCAGTTTCAACCGCCCGGTGGTGTCGCCGCGAATCTGGCCGCGCGCGATCTCGCGATAATACGCCACACCCACTTCGTAGGGAACGTCGTCGTCGGTGAGCTGTTCCTCGGTTTTTCCGGTGAAGGAGATCTCCGGAATCGTATAAATGCCGTAGGGGTAACTGTCCGGATTCGAAATCAGATCCTTGCCGAACGCGTGCGCGGTGGCGATGCGGCCCTGTTCCATCGAAACCGACGCCAGGCTGGGAAAACCGATCACGTCGCCCACCGCGAAGATATGCGGCTGCGCGGTGCGGTATTCTTTGTCCACCTTAATGCGCCCGCGCGAATCCGATTCCACGCCGGCCGCCGGAAGATTCAGTTCGTCGATGTTGCCTTGGCGCCCCACGGCGTAGAGCAGCGCGTCGGCGCTCAGTCTCTTTTTGCTCTCCATGTTCGCCACCACGGATCCGTCGGGCATCTCTTCCACGCTGGCCACTGCCTCGTTCAATCGCAGCGTGACGCGGCGGTCGCGCAAATTGTAGGACAACGCCTCCACCATTTCCGCGTCGGCGAATTCCAGCAGGCGCGGCCGTTTCTCCACCAGGATCACTCGCACGCCCAGAGTCGCGAACATGCACGTGTATTCCACGCCGATCACCCCGCCGCCCACCACCATCAAAGTCCGGGGGAGCTCCGGCATCTGCAGGATTTGATCGCTGTCGATAATGTTTCGCCCGTTGATTCGCACCGTCGGAGAATCCGCCGGCTTGGTGCCGGTGGCAACCACGACCACTTCGGCGTGACACGTTTCTTCGCCGCGCGCGGTCACCACCCGCAGCGTGTGCGGATCGATGAACGTCGCAACGCCGCTGATCAACTCGACATTATTGCGGGATAGTTGCGCCTGAATCACGTCGACCTCGGTCTTGATCACGTGCTGGACCCGGAAGGCCAAGTCCTGCATTGTGATCTTCTCTTTGACGCGATAGTTGACGCCGTAAACGTTCTGGTAGTTGTAGCCAGAGAGATGTAGTACTGCCTCGCGGATAGTTTTACTGGGAATAGTACCAGTCGAGACGCACACGCCTCCCACCACATCGCGGCGCTCAATGAGAGCCACACTTTTCCCCATTTTGGCGCCCTGGATCGCGGCGCGCTGTCCGGCGGGACCGGATCCGATTACTATTAGGTCGTAGCTTTGCACGTTCATTCAATTTACCGCACGGTACCAAAGGCGCGTATGAAATTTAGATTACAAAACAAAACGTGTCAAACATGCGTGGGATCGGCAAGTTTTACACGAACGCTAACTTGATAGCCGGTGCTAACCCCTTTCCTGGTAACGTTTACATCTTCGGTTTCGAACATGCTATTGTGGATCGAGAGGAGAACGCTACAAATGTCAATTCGTTACGCCCCAGTCTTCCTGGCAGTTCTATCAGTACTATCGGTTGCCAGCGTGGGTTGCGCTACCAAGAAGCACGTCCGCGAAGCGATCGCACCGGTACAAAATCAAGTGAACCAAACGCAGAGCCAGGTTGTGACGCTGCAAAAGCAGACGGACGAGAACAAGCAATCGATCGGAGATCTGGATCGTCAAGTGGCTACGGCTGACGAGAAGGCGACGGATGCCGGCAAGAAGGCCGCTGAAGCCGCGGAAGCTGCCGCGAAAGCCAACAGCGCCGCCGCGGAGGCCGCCCAGCGCGCCGACTCGGCAAACTCTCTGGCCCAGCAGGCTCAACAGGGCGTAACTCGGCTGGATACGTCCTTCCAGAATCTCGACAACTACAAGCTGGTCACTACCGAACAGGTGCACTTCGGCTTGAACAAAAGTGCTTTATCGAAAGATGAGGTCGCGAAACTGGACGACACCGTTCAGAAGGTCGGCGGCATGAAGAACTATCTCATCGAGGTGGAAGGGTACGCGGATCACACCGGCAACCAAGCCTACAACCGCGAACTCAGCCGCAAGCGCGCCGATGCGGTCGTGCATTATCTCGCCGTGGAGCACAACATTCCGCTCCGCTCGATCCGGGTATTGGGTGTGGGAAGCGACTTCCCCGAGGCGGACAACAAAACGCGTGAAGCCCGTAAAGAGAATCGCCGCGTGGACGTGAAGATCTACCAACTGGATCTAAACGGCCAGACCACGGCCACCGCGCAGTCCTCGTCGAACCCTCCCTCCGCTCGGTAGTAATCTCCGGCTCCAAGACCCGTGGCCGCGGCGGTGACGAATCGCCGCGGCAGGCGCGGGTTCCCTTCCTTCGCCCCCAAATTCTAGCGCAGGCTTTTTTCCAGGTTCCGCGCCAGCACTTCCGCGCGATCCGCCAGACGCTTGGCCGCCGCCAAATCGGCGCCGCGGGTAGCCTGAGCCTGCCGAACGAAATTGCGAATTTCATCCACATCGGATTGCTGTTGCTGCGTCAACTGCCGGTTGCCGATGGATCGTAGGCTAGCTTGCGTGCGATCAAGGCTCTGATCGATCTCGGTGTTCAGTTGCCGCTGCTGATCCGGCGTTAACATGGGCGCGAGTTGCGGCGCGGGAGCTTGTGGCGGCGGCGCCGGAGTTGATGGACCCGCCGGAGCCGGCGCGGGGCTGGCCGGGCGCGTGGGACGCTGGGGCGCGGGCGGCGTTGTAGGCGGGAGCGAAGGAGGCGGTGGAGTAGGCGAGGCCGCGGGCGGTGGCGTTGGCGAGGCCAAGGGCGCCGTAGTAGGCGTGGCTTCGGGCGCCGCAGATGGCTGGGGTGCCTGTTCGGAAGTCGTGGTCACCGCGGGAGCGGGCAGCGGCGGCGTGGGGCTGGCGACCCGTTTGTTCCGGCACGACGATTCCGAGACAACCAGTACGACGGCGAGCGTCAAGACGCTCGGTAAACTGCGGAGGCCATGGCGGGGGGGAAACGTCAAGAGTCACCAGTCGCGGAAAACGCGTTACCACGGTAGTCTACCATTCCCGGAAAACGCAGCCGGAACGTGGTGCCTTTGCCGAGCTCGCTGACAAAGTCGATGGTGCCGCTGTGCATCTGTACCACGCGAAACGTGGTTGCTAAACCAATGCCCGACCCGTTTTCCTTGGTGGTGAAATACAGATTGAAAACGCGATCCTGAATTTCGGGTGCGATGCCGGGACCCGCGTCGGCGATGGTGAGCTGGCAATCTTCGCCATCCCAGGTGGTGCGGACCGTCAGCTTTCCGCCGTCGCGCATCGCCTCGATTCCATTGTTCACGATATTCAAAATCGCCTGCGTCAGCAGATCGGCATCGCCGTTGATCATCATTCTAGCCGGCAAAGCTGCTTCGATCTCAATGTGCTTGGTTTGCGCCTCGGGTGCGACCAGAGCGAGAACTTGCTCCACCAGGCGACTGAGGTCGATCGGCTGGGAACGAAGGTCGATCGGCTGGTTGAAGTTCAGAAATGTCTTGACCACCCTATCCAGCCTGCGGATCTCGCTGGCGATGACGTCCACCTCGGGCTCCTGACCGCCCAGTCTGTTCTTCAGCACCTCGAGCTGGAGGGCCATCGCATTGAGCGGGTTCTTGATTTCGTGAGCGACTCCGCTGGTGAGGCGGCTGAGAGCCGCCAGTCTGGAAGATAAGTCCAACTGCCGCTCCAGTTGCCGTCGGCTCTCGACGTCTCTCAGCGTAATCAGTGTGCCGATCGCTTCTTCCCCCGGACCCTTGTGGAGCGGTTGAACGCTGGCGACAAGCTTCAACGGGCCGGCGCCATCGCGCGCGATGCTGACTGGCTGGTCTCGCACCGCGCGCCGCTCGCGCACCGCGATTGCGATCGGACCCAGCGCCGTGGATGCGGGAAACAGCTCATCCACTCCCCGGCCGGTCATTGCGGAGTGACTTATCCCCAGTAAGCGCTCGGCCGGCTCGCCGGCCATGATGAGCTTGCCGTTCGGATCGAAAAGCAGGACCGCCTCCTCGATCCGTTGCAACAACTGTTCGATATTGCTGCGCAATTCGAGCGCATCCTGCTTCGCTCCGCGGAACTGTACGCCCAGAACGTGGAGCTTGGATTGCACATCGGCGAACTCGGGCGTTTCCCGTTGGGATGCCGGCGCCTCGAAGCGGCCGGAAAGAATGGCGTCGATGGTTTGGCTCATGCGCCCCAGCGGATTGAGAACTATGTTCGGCAGCACGGAGGCAAGAAAAATCCCAATGACCAAGGCGGACGCGAACGCCGCCGCGAGATTCGCGAGCGCCGGTTCGACATCGTTTCTCACAAAGTCCGACCGGATGACGACCTGCACCTTGAACAAGCTTCGATTCTGGACGCCGAGAGTCCGGGTGGCGCCATAGTCCTCGCTGCGTTTCAGCAAACGCCAGAGGTTCGCGAGCCAAAAATCCTTCTGGAGATCGCTGAAATACTGGGCTGCCGGCGGCGTTGTGCCTATGAACTTGGGATCCGAGGCGGCCAGAACCTTCCCGTTCTCGTCCGTGACCCGGATGGCCAGCACCAGCTTGGCGTTCGCGAGCATGCGGTTCAACATGGCCGTGACGTTCGGATCGGCGCGGATGACGGCCGTCCAACTCTCCTTCAATTGATCGACGGAAGCCCCCGGAGGCGTGGCGCCGGGCCTGTTCAATCTGGTCAGGAGGGTTCCATTCACTTCATCGGCGACCACGTCGGCGCGATCGAAAGCCGAACGGAATGACAGCCGCGTGAAGTCGTACAGGTACAGCGCGGACATCGCGACGACGACCAGCGTCACCAGGACCACGATCGCAATCCGCAGCCTGGCTTTCAAAGACATTTACATACCCGAGCCGGCTTCGGCTTCCGCCGCGCCGTATTCTTTCAGTTTATTGAAGAGCGTCTTCAAACTGATGCCCAGAATCTCCGCGGCTCGGGTTTTATTGTTCCTGGTGTGTTGCAGCGTAACTTGAATGAGAGCCTTTTCGGCCTCGCCCACCGTGGTGCCCACCGTCAACCGCACGGCGTCCGGCTCCAACACCTGCGGCGCCGGGCGCGAGCCGGCGGGAACGCCGAAATCGTGCGGCAGATGATGCGCCGTTATGGTTCCTTCTCCGGCCACGATCACGGCCCGTTCCAAAACGTTGCGCAGCTCGCGGACGTTTCCGGGCCAGGAATACCGCTCGAACTGCTCTATAACGGATGGATGCACGTCCGTCACCCGGGTTTCGTGTTTGTGGTTGAGCATGTCGATCAGCGCGGCGCTAAGCTGCGGAATATCGCCTTGGCGCTGGCGCAGCGGCGGGAGCGCGATTTGAAACACGTTCAAACGATAGTACAGATCCTCCCTCAGCTCGCCTTTCTTCAGCGCGTCTTCGATCACTTTGTTAGTGGAAGCGATCACCCGGACATCCACAGGGGTCTCGGTCTTTCCGCCTAGCCGGCGAACGCAGGAATCTTCGAGCACCCGCAGCAGCTTGGCTTGCGTGCCGACTTGCATTTCCGCCAGTTCGTCTAACAGCAAAGTGCCATGCTGCGCTAGTTCAAAGCATCCGGCTCGCCGCTCCACCGCGCCCGTGAATGCGCCCTTTTCGTGGCCGAACAGCTCGCTCTCCATCAATGTTTCCGGCAGCGCGGCGCAGTTGATCGCGACAAACGGTCCGGAGCGGCGCGGACTGAGATGATGAATCGCGCGAGCCACCAGTTCCTTGCCGGTCCCGCTTTCACCGACCACCAGAACCGCCGCCTTGGAAGGCGCCACCTGCTGGATCATGGAGAATACCTGCTGCATCGCGGCGCAGGCGCCCACCAGATCCACCAGCACGCCCTGGTAGATGAGCCGGCGTTGCAAACTCTCCGCTTCTTCCGAAAGACGGCTCTGCGTTGCGGCGCGCTCGAGCAGAACCTTCAGGACGCTGGGTTGAATCGGCTTCTCCAGAAACCAAAACGCTCCCAGATCGTGAATGGTCTGGACCGCCGTCTCGATATTTCCAAAAGCCGTCAGAACGATGGTGGGCGGCATCGCACCTTGCGCCGCCAGCCGCTTCAAAAGCTCGAACCCGTCCAGGCGCGGCATCATCAGATCCGTCACCAGGACGTGCACCGGCGTTTGCCCCAGCTTTTCCAGAGCTTCCTGTCCGTCGGCGGCGGTATTCACCGTCATGCCCCAGGACTGAATCATTTTCGCCAAACCCGCGCGTTGGTTCTCTTCGTCATCCGCCACAAGAACGCGGATTTGAGGCGCTGCTGAAATTTCACTCATGAATTTTGATTGTATCCAGTGGTCGTCTCGCTAAGCGGTAACAGGCAACGATTTCGCTTTGGACTCGAGCGACGGACCCGCCGCCGGCAGCCACTTACGGATCGTCGGCAGCGCGGCCATCGCCGCCTGCTCTCCCAATTCGATAAGCTTGTTGGCGCTGGTGAACGAATCCCATTTCATGTCGGCTACCGGCGGAGCGATTACGACGTCGGAGTAACGCCGCCAAGTGGTTTCGGTTCGAGCGCTCATCACTTGAAAACAGCGGCTCACCACCGAAAACATATTGCCGTAATCCTCGATGCCGTCGCTATTCGGAATCGCGACCGAAATCACGTGGTCCGCGCCCAACTGCAACAGCGGCTCGGCGGGCACTTCCATGGAAACGAAGCCGTCTACCAGCAGCCGTCCCTGGTATCGCAACGGCGGAAACAATCCCGGATAGGCGCAACTGGCCCGGATCGGTAATACGACATCCCCTTGGCCGTGGAAGCTGACCGGTTTTCCGCGCACCAGGTCGGTGGCGACAATCGCCAGGGGAATCCGCATCTGCTCGAATTGGTTGGCCTGGAGCAACCGCGCCAGGAAGGTGATCATGCGATCGCTACCCGCCAGGCCGCGCAGATTCAAGGTCCAGCGCGCCACGTCGCGAAACTTCATCGAGAGGGCGACTTTCTGGATGTCGTCGGCCGAAGATCCGCTGGCCCACGCAGCCGCGACCATCGCGCCGGCGCTGACTCCGGAAATCGCTCCGATCGGAATGTTGTTCTTCTCCAGGGCGCGCAATACGCCGATGTGAGCGATTCCGCGCGCGAAGCCACCACCAAGCGCTAGCCCGATGCGACGACCGCTTCGTCTTCGTTCCAACCCGCCGCGCAACCAACCACGCGCCGTTCGCCACCAACCCTGCGCCGGTTTCATTTCGACGGCGTCCATTTGCGATGCCTCCCGCGTCACGTATCATGTTTAATGTACGTGGCGCCTACCGTATATCGACGCAAACCATGGCCCAGATTGATCTGGCCGTCGATATTTCTCTTTGTAATATATATTACAACAGGTTGGCCCCAACGGGAACTCTCGGGAGCGGCCGAGGCCAAACTGGCGCTGGATCGGCTGAACGTGGTTGGGAGCGTCCTGATGATCGCCGCCCATCCGGATGACGAGAACACGGCGCTGCTCGCCTATCTCGCGCGCGGGCGCAAAGTTCGGACCGGCTATCTTTCGTTGACGCGCGGCGAGGGCGGCCAGAATCTGCTTGGCCCCGAGCAGGGCGACGAGCTCGGATTGATCCGCACCGAAGAGTTGCTGGCTGCGCGCAGGATCGACGGCGCGGAGCAGTTCTTCACTCGCGCCATCGATTTTGGTTTCACCAAGACGCCGCAAGAAGCCTTTGAAAAATGGGGCCGCGAAAAAATCCTGAGCGACGTGGTCTGGGTGGTCCGCCGCTTTCGCCCGGATGTGATCGTACTGCGCTTCACCGGGACGCCACGCGACGGCCACGGCCAGCACCAGGCTTCGGCCATGCTCGGCAAGGAGGCGTTTTCGGCGGCCGCCGATCCGAAGCGATTCCCGGAACAATTGCGTTGGGTGGAACCTTGGCAAGCGCGGCGGGTGATATGGAACGCATTCGCGTTCACGCCCGAGCAGGAGAAGGAACTCGAGAAAGAGCCCAATAAGATCGTGGTGGACGCGGGCGACTACGACCCGGTGCTGGGACATTCCTACACCGAAATCGCCGGGATGTCGCGCAGCATGCATCGCAGCCAGGGCATGGGCGCCGCGGAACGAAAAGGTTCCAACAAAAATTACCTGATGCCCGTAGCGGGCGAGCCGGCGGCGCACGATTTGTTTGATGGAATCGACGCCACGTGGAATCGATTCCCCGGCGGCGCGGCGATAGGCCATGCGCTGGGAGAAGCCGCGCGCGCTTTCGATGCCACCGATCCAGCCAAGAGCGTTCCAGCGCTGATCGCCGCTCAAAAATTAATGGCCGAATTGCGCCAGCCGCTGGTGGATTTGAAACGGCGCGAGGTTGAAGAAGCCATCGCCCTCTGCGCGGGACTTTGGCTGGACGCCGCGGCGGATAAGTTCGCCGTGGTTCCGGGCGGAACGCTGAAGCTGAGCGCGACGGCGCTGAATCGCGAACGGCTGGCGGCGAAAGTAGATTCGATCGATGTGGACGGCATCACGCCAGGCTCGGCGAAAGATTCCGGTGGCGCGCTACCTTTCAACACTCCGAAAGTTTATGCGCTCGAGATAACGGTTGCCAAAACGCAACCGCTATCGCAGCCCTATTGGCTGCGCGAACCCAAGCAAGGCGATACCTACACGGTGTCCGATCAGGCCCTAATCGGACTTCCGGAGAACCCTCCGCTGCTGCGCGCTCATTTTCACTTATCGGTGGAGAACAGTTTGTTGGAAATCGAGCGACCGGTGATCTATCGCTACGTGGAACGCGCGCAAGGCGAATTGACACGGGCGCTTGTGGTCGAACCACCTGTGGCGCTGCAGTGGTCCGAGGCGGCGGTTTTGTTTCCCAACGGGTCGGCAAAGAGCGTGGAGTTGCAAGTCTTGGCGAACATTCCGCGAGCGGAAGGCGCGGTCCTGCTGGAAGCGCCCGCCGGGTGGAACGTGGCCGCGGAGTCGCACGGCTTTCGATTGTCGATGATCGGCCAGGAGTCGCCGCTCGCGTTCCGCGTTACTCCGGCCGCGCAGGATTCGAAAGGCGTTCTGGACGCGAAAGCCAAGGTGGGCGATCAAACGGTGGCGGTTGGAATGGAGACCATCAGCTATCCGCACATCCCTCCGCAGGTGCTGTTTCGCCCCGCCCGGACGCAATTGGTGAGAAGCGATGTTCGCCTTCTTGCGAAGACTGTCGGATACGTGATGGGCGCGGGCGATGAAGAGCCGGCTGCACTGCGACAGATGGGCGCGGAAGTAACGCCGCTCGGCGCCGGCGATCTAGCGCGCGGCGACCTGCGGCGCTTCGACGCCATCGTGACGGGTGTGCGCGCGTACAACACTCGCGCCGACCTGCGCGGCAACCAGGAACGATTGCTGGAGTACGTTCAAAACGGCGGCACGCTAGTGGTGCAGTATAACGCCTTCGAAGGCGGCCCCGCGCCTGGTCCGGGGCGCGGCGGCGGACGCGGCGGCGAGAGCGAACCTTCGGCGCTCGATCACATCGGTCCGTATTCCCTCGTCACCGGGCGCGACCGCGTAACGATGGAGGACGCTCCGGTGAAGTTTCCGAACCCCGCGAGCCCGCTGCTGCACCAGCCGAACGAGATTACCGCACGGGATTTCGAAGGCTGGGTGCAAGAGCGCGGCCTCAATTTCGCTTCGCAATGGGACGCGCACTACCAGCCGCTGTTTGAAACCCACGATCCCGGCGAGAAGCCGCTTCTGGGCGGCACGTTGTACACGCGCTACGGAAAAGGCGCGTACGTGTTCACCGCGTTTTCCTGGTTCCGCGAGCTTCCGGCGGGAGTTCCCGGCGCGTTCCGCATTTTCGCAAATCTGCTGAGCGCCGGAAAGACGCTGTGAGCAAAGCTGGCAAGCGCCCGCCGGTGGGGAGCCCCGAAGAACAGCCGCCTTTTCTCGGTAGCTGGCGCAACGTGTACGTGTTCGTGATCTGCTACCTGGCGTGCCTCATCGCGGGCTTCTATTTCTTCTCGCGGGCCGTCCGTCCATGAGGCCGCTCGATTGGGTGGTGATGTGTTCGTGGCTGGCCTTCATCGTCAGCTACGGACTTTATCGCGGCCGCGGGAGCAGCACCGTGAACAAGTTCCTGCTGGCCGGCAAAACCATGCCGTGGTATGCCATGGGACTTTCCATCATGGCCACCCAAGCCAGCGCTATCACATTCATCTCCACCACCGGTCAAAGCTACACCGACGGCATGCGCTTCGTACAGTTTTACTTTGGATTGCCGCTGGCGATGGTGATTCTGTGCGCCACCGCGGTTCCCATCTTCGCGCGGGCCAAAGTCTACACCGCCTACGAATACTTGGAGCAGCGCTTCGACGCCAAGACCCGCGCCCTGGTAAGCGCAATTTTTCTAATCCAGCGCGGCTTGGCCGCCGGACTTTCGCTTTACGCGCCGTCGGTGGTGCTTTCGATCGTGCTGGGATGGCCGGACCGTCTGACGGCGGTGATCATGGGCGCTCTGATCGTCACCTACACCGCGGTGGGCGGCATCAAAGCCGTCACCTGGGCCGACGTTCCGCAAATGATGTTGATTTTTTGCGGGCTGGTGATTGCCTTGGTGATGGCCATCCATCTTCTGCCGAGCGGCGTGTCCTTTCGGGACGCCGTTTCGCTTGCGGGCGCAACCGGAAAACTCCAGGCCGTCACGTTTCATTTCGACTGGAACGACCGCTACAACGTTTGGAGCGGATTGATCGGCGGGATGTTCCTGGCCTTGGCCTACTTCGGCTGCGATCAATCCCAAGTGCAGCGCTATCTCACGGGCAAATCCGTCGAGCAGAGCCGCCTGAGTCTGATCTTCAACGCCGTGGCGAAGATCCCGATGCAGTTTTTCATCCTGTTCATCGGCGCGATGGTATTCGTGTTTTTTATTTTCGAGCGCCCGCCGGTGCTGTTTCAGCCCGTGGAATTAGGCCACCTGCGCGGCGACGCGAGGCTGGCGCCCATCGAACAACGCTACGATCAGGCGTTCGCCCGGCGCAAGCAGGCGGCCGAGCGGTATATCTCGGCGGACCGCTCGGGCGACAAGCAGGCGCGCACGGCGAGCATCGGCCAATTTCAAAACGCCGAGCATGAGTTGAACGACGCGCACGCGGCCGGCGAAAAACTGGTCGGCAAGGACTTCCACGATACCAACTACATCTTCTTGTCGTTCGTAACGCGGTACCTGCCAGCGGGCCTGGTGGGCCTGATTATCGCGGTGATCTTCTCGGCGGCCATGTCGTCCACCTCGGGCGAAATCAATTCGCTGGCCACCGTCGCCGTGATCGATATTTACCGGCGGCACATCCGGCGTTCCGCAACGGACCATCACTATCTGATGGCGTCGCGCGTGGCCACCCTGTTTTGGGGGTTCTGGGCGGTAGCCTTCGCGCAATACGGCCGGAACTTCGGCGCGCTTATCGAGGCGGTGAATGTGGTGGGATCGCTGTTTTACGGCGGGCTGCTCGGCGTTTTCGTGCTGGCGTTTTTTTTCAAAACCGTCGGCGCGAACGGCGCGTTTTTTGGAGTGCTGGCCGGAGAAGCCGCCATCTTCGCCGCCGCTCTGTTCACGAACGTTTCGTTCCTTTGGTACAACGTGATCGGCTGCCTGACGGTGGTGGCGACGGCGGTGCTGGTTTCGCGGAGCTTCGATCGCGGCAGGCAAGCGTTCAGCCAGGGCTGACTTCCGGCCGCTGGTACGCGTTCAGGAATCTTTCCGCCAAGCCTGTTGCAACTTTTCGGCGAACGCCGACGGAACCGGCTGAAGAGGCGGCGGCTCTCGATGCTGCGGCTTAACAGGTTGCGGCTCCGGTTCCGGGACGGGAACTGCGGCGGGCGCGGCCGCGCGCGGCGTTTCGTCCAGATACTTCGCCTTCTTCAAAACGGAACGATCCAGCGTAGGGCTGTAACTGGTCCAACAGCCGTCGACATGCCGGTCCTTCGCCACCAGCGATCGCATGCACTCCATTTTGGAATCTAGATTATCCAAATGATGCAGCAGCATTGCCTCTGGAAACAGCGGCGTCTTCGGAGAACCGAATTCCAGCTCGCCGTGATGGCTGACGATCAGATGCTCCACCAGAACGCGCAGCTTGGGCGGAAAATCCGGGAGCGCGTGGAGCTTTTCGTGCACCATGCGCAGTCCGATGACGATGTGGCCCAGCAGTTGGCCCTCGGTGCTGTAGCTGACGCTGCGGTCATACGTCAGCTCGGCCACTTTGCCGACGTCGTGCAGAACCGCGCCCGTCAATAGCAAGTCCAGATCGATGTAGCGATAGTGCTCGGCCGTCATGCGGCTCAGATGACAGACCGACAGCACGTGCTCGAGCAAGCCGCCCAGGAAAGCATGATGCACGTGCTTGGCGGCCGGCGCGATCTTATACCTTCGGGCCAGCGGCTCGTCATCGAGGAACGCTTCGAGCAGCGCGCGCAAATGGGGATTGCTCATGCCGACGACAATGCCGCGCAGTTCGGCGAACATTTCCTCGGGATCGCGCTCGGACGCCGGAAAATAGTCGGCGAAATCCACTTCGGTATCGGCGACGCGCGCCATCTTGTGGATGGTCAATTGCGGCCGGTTCTGGAAGATCTGGAGCAGCCCTTTGACCTTGACGAAATCGTCCCGGTCGAACGTGTCGATCACCTCGGTGACGTTGTCCCACATCTTGGCGTCCACTTCGCCGGTGCGGTCGCCGAGCAGCAAGGATAGATAGGGATCGCCCGATTTCTTTTGACGGATGTCCTTGACGTGAACCAACAGCGTGGTGGTGAACGTCTGGTTCGGCTTAAAGTCTACGACGTACTGCGGTTTCATGAATTACTGAGAACTGCTCGTACCACCGGTGGTTGTCCCCGGAACTGGAACGGTCCACAACAGGCGTTTATGATGGATCTTGCTCGATACTTGGCTTTTCTTAACCGTTTCGGGCTTCAACGTCGGCGCATCGCCCCAGGAGGTGTCCTTGCCCGGCGCGGCGCCGGTGTCGATCCAATCCGATTTGATTTGGAGAAAAGCCTGCTCGCGCAGCTTGGTGAGATATTCGCGGATGGCGGGTTGCATGCGAGGCGCGAAGACCTTGTCCATCACTTCGCTTTCCACTGCCGCCAGCTCGGCCTGGCCAGCCTTTTGATGGTCCTCCACTCTCAGAATAAGAAACCCGTTCGTGATGTGGATGGGGTCGGTGACGTAACCCTTCGGCTGATTCCAAACTTGATCTTCGAGGTTCGTGCTGAGCTGACCCTTGGTGTACGGCGGAAGCTCGCCCATGCCTTTGGCGGAGACCGCATCGGAGTTATCGCGGGCCAGTTCGGCGAACCGCTCTCCGCGGCGGGCGCGAGCGACTAAATCCTTGGCCTTTTTCTCGGCAGCGGCGACGCCCGCGTCGTCCTTGCCCTCGGTTGAAATGAGGATTTCGCGAACAAACAATTTCTCCTCGCGCACGAATTCCGATTTATGCTCGCTATAGTATTTCTCCAGCTCTTCATGCTTCACCGCGAGCTTGTCGCTCACCTCTTCGCGGATGACCCGTTGCGTGAGCAAGGACTTCCTCATTTCGTCCTTGAAATCCTCGAAGGACAGTCCGCTTTGTTCCTTCACCCAGTCGTGAAACTTGTCCGGATCCGCGATTCCCGACTCGGTCTGCATCGCGGCCACGCGCTTGGCGATGTCGGAATCCACCTTGACGTCGAGATCCTTGGCTTTTTGGACCAGCAGCAACTGGTCGATGCGATCGCGCAGGAAATCCTTCTGCTTCTCCGCGAGCCGCTGTTCCACCAGCGTCCCAGCCACCCCGGATTGGCGAAGCTCGCCGATGAACTCGCGGCGCGCCCGATCCAGATCCCCTTTGGTAACGATATCCCCGTTGCATTTGGCGACAATCTCCTCGACGGTCGCGATATCGGCGGCGGACAGAGATGCCGACCCGAGGACCAGGAAGGTTACTAGAGATTTCATATAACTATTATGTACGATCATGGCGGGGCAGGCCGGATGCCCGCCCACTCGTTAAGCGATTGATAAACTGAGGACGGAGGAAGACTGCACAACCGATGGCGACGCCAACCAGCTTCGAAGCTTCGGTGGAAATCGCACCTTCGCGGGAAGACCTGATACGGGCTTATCGCGCGATGTACATGGCGCGGCGGCTGGACGACCGGGAGATCCTGCTGAAGCGGCAGAACCGGATCTTTTTTCAAATTAGCGGCGCGGGGCACGAGGCAGTGCAAGCGGCGGCCGGACTGGTGCTGCACGCCGGGCACGATTGGTTTTATCCGTACTATCGCGATCGCGCGCTAACCCTGATGCTGGGCGTTACGGCCGAGCAGATGCTGCTGGGCGCCGTGGGAGCGGCGGAAGATCCGGCGTCCGGCGGAAGGCAGATGCCGTCGCATTGGAGTTCCCAGGCGCTCAACATTGTATCCGCATCGTCGCCGACCGGGACGCAATTCCTGCAGGCGACGGGTTGCGCGCAGGCCTATCGCTATCACGCGCCCGAATCGGACGAGGTGACGCTGGTTTGCGGCGGCGAAGGCGCCACCAGCGAAGGCGAGTTCTGGGAATCGATCAACGCGGCGTGCCTGGAAAAGCTGCCGCTGATCTTTCTGATCGAAGACAACGGGTACGCGATCTCGGTGCCCGTGGAACGGCAGACCGCCGGCGGAAATATTGCTCAAGCGCTATCCGGTTTTCCTGGCCTGAAGCGCATCGAGGTGGACGGCACGGATTTTCTGGCGTCGTATCACGCCATGTTTGAAGCCGCGTCGTACGCTCGCGCCCGCAAGGGTCCGGCGCTGGTTCACGCGGCCGTCACGCGGCCCTATTCGCATTCGCTGTCCGACGACGAACGGCTCTACAAAACCCGAGCCGAGCGAGACGCCGAAGAAGCGCGCGATCCCATTCTCAAGTTCCCAGCCTGGCTGGTGTCGGAAGGAATTCTCGATCGGCAAAGCCTGCAAGTGGTGCTGCACGACGTGGATGAGGAAATCCAACAGGCCACCGACCGCGCGCTCAGAGCCGATCCCCCGGCCAAGGGATCCGCTTTTCTGCATCTCTATTCCGCAAAGATCGATCCCACTTCGGCCGAATTCGAGGCGGAACCCCGGTTCAGCGGCGATCCCCGCACCATGGTGGACGAAATCAACCTGACCCTGCACGAGGAGATGCGGCGCGATCCGCGCACCCTGGTATTCGGCGAGGATGTGGCGGACTGCAGCCGGGAGGCGAGCCTCGCGGAGGTGAAGGGCAAGGGCGGCGTTTTCAAGGCCACGGCAGGCTTGCAAATCGAGTTTGGATCCGCGCGCTGCTTCAACACCCCGCTGGCGGAAGCGGCCATCATCGGCCGGGCCATCGGACTGGCGACGCGCGGGCTCAAGCCCATCCCCGAGATCCAGTTCTTCGACTACATCTGGCCCGCCATGATGCAGATCCGCGACGAACTGGCGACGCTGCGCTGGCGATCGAATAACGGCTTCAGCGCGCCGATGGTGATTCGCGTCGCGATCGGCGGTTACTTGAACGGCGGGGCTATTTATCACAGCCAGTGCGGCGAGGTGATCTTTACGCACATTCCCGGGCTTCGCGTGGTGATGCCGTCGAACGCCCTGGACGCTTGCGGATTGCTTCGAACCGCCATCCGCGCCGACGATCCGGTGTTGTTCCTGGAGCACAAGCGCCTGTATCGCGAGCCGTATAATCGCTCGCAGCATCCGGGCCCGGATTACACGATTCCATTCGGAAAAGCGAAAGTGGTGAAGAGCGGGCAGAGCTTGACCGTGGTCACTTATGGGGCGCTGGTGCAGAAGATGCTGCAAGCGGCGCTGCAGGTGGAGCAACGCTATCCCGAGAAATCCGTCGAGGTGATCGACCTGCGCTCGCTTTCGCCCTACGATTGGGCAGCGATTCGGACCTCGGTGGAGAAAACCAATCGCGTGATGATCGCGCACGAGGACTGCTTGTCGTGGGGATTCGGAGCGGAGCTCGCAGCGCGCATCGCCGACGAGCTGTTCGAGCATCTGGACGCGCCGGTGGGACGCGTGGCGGCGCTCGATACCTGGGTCGGATACCATCCTCAGCTCGAATCCGAGATTCTGCCGCAAGTGGAAAATCTGGTCGCCGAAGCTGAGCGGCTGATCAATTTCTAAGCGGCGCTAGAAGGACAGCGTGAGGGCCGCTTCAATCTGATTGCGCTGGGTGTGCGTGGTGCCGACGTCGTAAGTCTGCTGAAGCCAGCGCGTGTAGCGGATTTCCGGGATCACACGAATGCCAACCGGATCGATCAATTGAAACCCGGCGCCGACCACAGCCCCCGGAGCGGTGCGGTGCTGAGGGGCGGTGGGCGTGTCGGTGCAGCAGGTGACGTTGCCGTTCACGTCCGTCGAGGAGATTGAAGTTCGAATGTTGGTGGCGTCGCGCAACGCGCCGCCTCCATCGATAAACCAGCGAGCCCCCGGAACGTGCCGTCCCTTGCTGTAGTAGCGGACCAGCACGGGGATATCGTAGAGTCGAGCGCGCGTATCTTCGTTCGTGCTGGTGGATGAAGAGGTGCTGGTGAGGACGCCATTCAACGAAGTTTCGGTGGTGGTGGTGACGGTGGTGTTCAGCGTATAACCGATTTTCCGCAGGTATCCGCCGACCACCACGGAGAAGCGATCCGTAACGGCCACTTGCCCGGTGATGCCATAACCGATCCGCGACGATACGGAACTGGCGTCGTAGGCGGTGCTGACGGTGGTGGAATTGGTGACAGTGTTGGAGCCTCCGGAAATAAGGCTGAGGCCGACGACGGAGAGCGTGGCGCCGATCGAAAATCGGCGGACGTAGGTGCCTGCGCTGTTGCCGGACTGGTCGGGCGAGGTGGAAGTTGAAGTTCCAGCGGGGGCCTGCGCGGGAGGTGGCTGGGCGCTGGGAGTTTGGGCACTGGGATCCTGGGCGCAAAGAACTCCGGCGCCGCACAGGAACGCAGTTAGGATGTAGGCTTTCGATTGCATATATATATGTTTTTACCTTAGCAGCGTAGGACGCTTGCCGCGACGCCCTCAGGTACAGCGGGCTCTCTTGATTGAATCACAAGTGGAGCGCGGAAGTCAGGCTGGTTCTTGGAGGACAGCGTTGGGCACGACGGTCCGCAGTTTGGGATTCGCTTTAAGCAGGCGCTCAATTTCGAGGAGGTCTTTGCGGCGCTTGGTGCCGCGTCGGCCGGGGTGGGAAACCGCCCAAATCTTGCCTGGCGGAACATCTTCGATGGATGCAGCTGGCAAACATAAGCCAAGCACCAGGCGCTCGGCGAAATCGCCGTAGCTTGGATCGGTTTGGTTTGGACACGCAGCTCGGAACCGCTGGCACTTAGATTGAGGCTGTTGGGAAACTCCTCAACGTCAACAACGCGTCCGAGCTTTGAGTACGCGAAACAACTGATCCAACGAATCGTTGGCGAGAGACTAACTGTGGGTGTCCCGAATCCTTGGGCGCGAATTCCTGGAACTGGCGGCTCGTGACCCCTCCGGGATTCTGCGCCGCCCGCTCTCCAAGCGTACATCGCCTGCTTCTGTCAAAGCGGGGACCTCCTCTAAACCAATGGCGCGCTTTCCGCCGATCACGGAGGCGGGGTTTGAAATGGCCAATTCTGGTTAGAGCAGAGGACCGCTATGGAATATTTTAATGCGAAGCTACCACAGGTCGAGTATGATCCGCTGTCCAAAAACGCGAGATACAAATCCGCATCCCGCTAATCTGTCTAGCAATGGAAACGTGGGCGACGGAGCAGCCTACGGCGGGGAGGACCTGAAGCCGGCAGTGTCCGGGTAGAAAGGTCTGGCCAACGCGCTCAACAACCAAAAAACCCCGGACATCTTGCGACGCCGGGGCTTTGATTTAATTGGGCAACGTCCTACTCTCCCACCCACTCGCGCGGGCAGTACCATCGGGGCTGCAGGGCTTAACTACCGTGTTCGGGATGGGAACGGGTGGGACCCCTGCGCTACAATCACCCAAAAGTGATAATGACGAAAAATCTCGAATATTGATGGGCGACACAGAGCGACTTAGTAAGTCACAGTTAATGTCTACAGTAAGTTTATGGTCAAGCCGAACGGGCTATTAGTAACGGTCAGCTCAACGTATTACTACGCTTACACATCCGTCCTATCAACGTGGTAGTCTTCCACGGCCCTTCGTAGGGTATTATCCCTTGGGAGATCTCATCTCGAGGAAGGTTTCGCGCTTATATGCCTTCAGCGCTTATCC
>Ga0302324_100002759_pt1 | contig 40018 bp, 33 predicted proteins | sample Palsa_T0_1_FD_201949 | JGI IMG/M metagenome (GOLD analysis project Ga0302324, IMG submission 201949) | Peat permafrost microbial communities from Stordalen Mire near Abisko, Sweden - Palsa_T0_1 | ecosystem: Environmental > Terrestrial > Soil > Palsa > Peat permafrost | place: Sweden: Abisko...
GGGATGGGCGAGGAAAACAGACCGATCTATCTCTGCCGCGGCACCCTGTTCGATATCCAGAAAATCTGGTGGCACTCCCACCACTGGAATTAAAGTGAGATTTTGCAGTTGCGAGTTCAGAAAATGTGATGGAGAGCAGACCAACCCCGTTGCAGCCAGCCAGGGTCGATGACAGACTCGGTCTGTGGATGTTCTTGCTCGTCCACCAACCCACGAGGAGGGTTCGATCCCGGTCTTCCCGAACTCGACGGCAATTGCATGAATATTCATTGCAGGGATCAAAGCCGCTCACGCGATTTCGGTTCCGTTTGACCGATTTCGGCAACGCACGATAGACTGGTTGAGTTTGCCTGTACTTGCGGACCCGTTCTGGGGCCGCGCCGCGTTTCCGGTCACAAGCCGTTGCGGGAACACAGCAAGCATAGGATTGGAACTGCCGAGCTGCGCTCGGCTTGGACAGCCGAGGGAGGCTGTCCCTACGCGGACGGGGCAAAGCCCCGTCACCACACGAGCTATCAGAGCTTTAAGGAGAGTCTATGTACGCGGTGATCCGCGCAGGTGGAAAGCAGTATCGTGTCGCCCCGGGCGACGTGATCCGGGTGGAAACGCAGGTCGACAAAGACGGCGTGGTCGAGTTCGGCGATGTGTTGGCGGTTTCGGCCGAAGCGGGCAGCATTGTGCCTGCGGGGTCGGGGGCGAGCGTCACCGGCGAGGTGCTCGAGCAGGGACGCGGCGAGAAGATCCTGGTCTTCCACTACAAGCGCAAGAAGCAATACAAGAAGTTGCGCGGACATCGGCAGAATTATTCGGCGGTTCGCATCACCGAGATTGCTTTCGATGGGCAATCGTTCAAGGCGCCCGAGCTTCCGAAAAAAGAAAAGAAGGTGAAGCCGGCGCACGAGGGCGAGCAGGAACGGAAGACTTCGGCGCGACCAGGGAAAAAGGCGGCAAAGCATGTAGCCCATCCGCACGCGAAGAAGTCGGTGGCGAAAAAAGCAGCGGGAAAGAAGAAGAAAAAGTAGCGCTGCAGTTGGGTTCTGAGAATTCCTGCCGGCGAGTGCGCGAGGATGAGGAACAGGAGTCCTTGCGATTCCGCCGAGCCAATCGCTTCACGCTTGGCTTGGCACCGCTCAGGATGACAAGTCTTTGGATCTGAATTTACTGGCAACTGGCCAGGAAGCTAGGTACTGATTTATGGCGCATAAAAAAGGGCAGGGCACTTCACGCAATGGGCGCGACTCGAACGCGCAGCGGCTTGGGGTTAAGGCTTTCGGCGGACAACTGGTACCGGGCGGTACGATCATCGTCCGCCAGCGCGGCACGAGAGTGAAACCGGGACTGAACGTCGGACGCGGCAAAGACGACACGCTCTTCGCCAAAATCACGGGGCGCATCAAGTTCCTCGATAAGGGATCGATGGGGAAGTTTGTCATGGTCGAGCCCGAAGCGATCGAAGCGGAGTAGCTTCCGATCGGGGCATCGCATTAGCGATGCCGTTGCCTTGCGAAATCAAACGCCCCTTTCGGGGCTGCGGCGGCCTCGGCTTCGCGTCGGGGCTTTTTCATTTCGCGAGCGAAACGTTAGTTTTCAACCGGCCATGTTCATCGATGAAGCGAAAATTCGAGTCAAGGCGGGCGACGGGGGCAATGGCTGCATGGCCTTCCGGCGAGAGAAGTTCGTCCCGCGCGGCGGACCCTCAGGTGGCGATGGCGGCAGGGGCGGCGACATCTGGATGGAGTCGAGCGAACGCCACAACACGCTTGTGCATTTCCGCTTCAATCCCGAATACAAGGCCGAGCGCGGACGGCACGGTGAGGGTGCAAAGAAAACTGGCCGCGACGGCGAAGGGATTGTCCTGAAGGTGCCGGTCGGCACCATCGTCTACGACGAGGACACAGGCGAAATTGTACACGATTTTTCCCGCCCCGATGAACGCGTCGTGATCGCGCGCGGCGGACGCGGCGGACGCGGCAACGCGCAGTTTGCGACTTCCACCCACCAGGCGCCGCGTGAGCATGAAGACGGACGCCCGGGGGAGGAACGCAACTTCCGCCTGGAACTGAAGCTGCTTGCCGATGTAGGGTTGGTGGGGTATCCGAATGTCGGCAAATCGACGCTGATCTCGCGCATCTCGGCGGCGCGGCCGAAGATTGCGGATTATCCATTTACCACGCTCGAACCGAACCTCGGGGTGGTGCTGGCGGGCGACAAGGGGAAAGAAGAGAGTTTTGTGGTCGCCGATATTCCCGGCTTGATCGAAGGAGCGCACTCGGGTTCGGGCCTGGGGACACAATTCCTGCGGCACATCGAACGCACCCGCTTGCTCGTCCATTTGGTGGACGTGTCCGACAGCAGCGGACGACCGGACGTGGTGAAAGACATTGAAGTGATCCGGGGCGAACTGGCGAGCTTCGGAGCGGACCTCGAACAGAAGCCGACCTTGATGGTCGCCTCCAAAATCGATGTGGCGAACCCGGAAAAGCTCAAGAAGCTGAAGCAGTGGGCGACCCGCAGGAAGCTGAAGCTGTATCCGATTTCCGCCGTGACCGGCGAGGGCATTGAAAAGCTGAAGTACGCGATGGCCGAGGAAGTGGATACGGTACGAAAAGCCCTGGCCGCATCGGACGACGCTCGGCTTTCGAAATCGAGCGCCTGAGGTCCAGTCTAGAGACGCTGCCTGCCCTGGACTGTTCCCGCGGACGCGAGGCAATCCGCGTGTCTGGTCTAGGCGAAAGCAGGGGCCCGCTTTTGGGGGCTGGACATCGCCACACCATGCTAGAATTCCCCCAGCTTCTGACTCTAGATCCACTGGACCCTACTGTGATCGATCTTGCGCCTTCGATACTCGCTGCGGATTTCGCCCACCTCGCGGACCAGGTTGAGCGCGCGGAGGCCGGGGGCGGCACTGTGATCCATGTCGATGTCATGGACGGGCATTTTGTGCCGAACCTGACCCTGGGGCCTCCGCTGGTGAAATCATTGCGCCGGGCAACCCGGCTTCCCCTGGACTGCCATCTGATGATTGAGAACGCCGACCTGTTCATTGCGGAGTTTGCCGATGCCGGAGCGGACTGGATTTCGGTGCATCAGGAGGCGTGCCCGCATTTGAATCGGACGCTGCATCTGATTAAGCAGCATAACTGCCGGGCAGGGGTTGTGATCAATCCGGCGACGCCGGTCGATACGCTCAGCGAAGTACTCGACATTGTGCATCATGTTCTGATCATGACGGTGAATCCGGGGTTTGGGGGACAGAAGTTTCTTCCCGAAACGCTGCACAAAATGAAGAAGCTGGCCAAGATTCGGGCGGAGCGTGGATACCAGTTCCGCATCGAAGTGGATGGCGGCGTTGGCATGGACACGGTGGCGGAGGTGGTGCAAGCCGGGGCGGAAATTCTGGTCGCGGGCAGCGCGGTGTTTGGCGAGGGCGATGCGAAAGTGAATGCGCAGGCTTTGCTTGAAGCGGCGCGGAGCGCGAGTTTCGAGAGAGTGTAGGAGAGGTCCGAGGTCCGATTGCAGAGGTTGAGGCTTATTCATGCGGCGTAATTTCAAGCTGGTCCTGTTCGCGATGGTGGTGGGGCTTGTTTTCTCGCTCGGCTGCACCAACAAGAAGTCGGTGAATCCGCTCGCCAACGTCGGATCGAAACAGCCCGACAAGGTGCTGTTTGACCGGGCCATGGATGCCATGAAGCACAACCGCTTCGACGTGTCGCGCATGACCCTGCAGACGCTGATCAATACCTATCCGGATTCCGAATTTATCGCACGCGCAAAGCTGGCGGTGGCCGATTCCTGGTACGCCGAGGGTGGTTCGACCGCGATGCAGCAGGCCGAGATCGAATACAAGGATTTCCGCACGTTTTTTCCAAATATGCCGGAAGCCGCCGAGGCGCAGCTGAAGGTGGCAAATATCCACTACGAGCAGATGGAAAAACCGGACCGCGACTACACCCACGCGCTGCGGGCGGAAGAGGAATACCGCGCGTTGATCCAGGAATATCCGGACAGCAAACTGGTGCCGCAGGCGAAACAGCGGTTGCGCGAAGTGCAGGAAGTGCTGGCCGAACGCGAGTTCGAGATTGGGCGATTCTATTATCTGCGGTTGTCGTATCCCGCGGCCATTGCCCGCCTGAAAACGCTGGTGGACCGGTATCCGTTATATAGCGGCGCGGATCAGGCGCTCTATTTGCTCGGTCAATCCTACGAAGGCGAGATCGAGGTGATTCGGAAAAACGGCCGCATGGGCGAAGTGGCCAAGGGGAAGATGATTGAGGAGCTAGTCAAGGAAGCGTCGGAAGCTTACGGGAAGATCATCACGCGCTATCCGGCGATGGACCGGGCGCTCGATGCCAAGGCGCGGCTGGAGGCGCTGCATCAGTCCGTGCCGCGGCCAACGCGGGCGGCACTCGAGCTGAACAAGAAGGAAGTGGCGAGTCGGCGTGAAGAGGGACTCCTGATGAAGGGGATGGGGACCTTCGAGAAGGGGCCGGACGTCGCGCACACCACCCGGATGGGCGATCCGACGATGGTCGATCCGGCGCCGACCAATCCCGGCGAAGTGATAAGGAAAGTGGCGGCGATGGCCGGTGACAATAAGGTTGGCGCGGAAACCATCACCCCGGGCGCGTCGGCGCCGAACCAGGAAGCGCCGCGTTCCGATGCCGCAACCGCGTCGGCGGACCCGTCGGCGACCCCGCAACGACCTGCGGCGCAGGATCCAGCGGCCGCTGCGGCCGAGGTAAAGCCGGCCGTGGCCGACCCGAATGAACTGAAACCAAATGTTGAGTCGGATCCGAACGCTCTGCCCCCGCCCCAGCAGGCCAATCAACTCGACAGCAATGGCGCGGCGCCGGGCGCAGTCTCGACGAGTGGGCCAGCGAAAACCGAGGAGATGGCGGATATTTCTTCGAGCAAGAAGAAAAAGAAGAAGGGTTTGGCGAAGCTGAACCCGTTCTAGACCCGCCTCGTTCTAGACCCGCCTGAGGACAGCCGGGAGCGGCGGTCCCTGGGGCTACTGGGTGGCAACAATGCGATTCCCTGCGGGTCGCCACGACCCGCCGTATAGCCCAATTTCCAATAGACTAGAACCGACGTAACCTGTTACTACTGCGGGAATTGTTGACTTCGATCCAGGGACAGGATAGTTTCGCGTTATCTCTCCTTATTTTTCCGAAGGATGACGCTTGGCGCGGAAAATACTGCTTGCCGATGACAGTGTTACGGCCCAGAACATGGGCCGAAAGATTCTGGCCGACGCCGGATATGACGTCGTCACGGTCAACAACGGATCTGCTGCCCTCAAGCGGATCGCGGAAATCAAACCCGATCTGATCGTCCTGGACGTCTACATGCCCGGCTACAGCGGCCTGGAAGTCTGCCAGCGTCTGAAGGATGCGGCGGAGACGGCGCGCATCCCGGTGCTGCTGACAGTCGGCAAGCTCGAACCCTTCAAGGCGGAAGAAGCGCGCCGGGTCAGGGCCGATGCTCACATCGTGAAGCCATTTGAAGCAAGCGAACTGCTGACGGCGATCACGCGACTCGAAGACCGCATGGTGCCGGAGAAGTCCGGGGAAGGCGACGCATCGGCCGATACCGGATGGGCGACCCGGCTGAGTTTTCCGTCGAAGAAAAAGAAAGGCGCTGCCGAACCGGAAGATGCGGGAGCGGGTTTCCGGGATTTCCGGAAGGGGAAGGGCAAGGCCGGGGCGGGCGGAGCGTCTTCTGCGACCGCGTCGGCGCCACCGGCAAAGGATCCGGTTCCGGTTCCGGATATTCCGAACGATATCACGCCGGAAGAACTGGACGCGCTCAGCGCGCTCGCCGCGAAGCTGGATGGGGCGGCCCCAGCGGCCGAAGAGAGTGCGCCACCGGCTCAGCAGGAGTTTGAATCCCCGGCGGTGGTCGCGGAGTCTGCCGATGAGCCCACACCCGAATCGGTTGACGCGACGCTCGCCGTCGAACCCGCGACACTCGGCGTCGAAGAGAAGAACGACTTCGAAATTCCGGTCGAAAACCTGCAGGCGGCAGTCGAGGGTTCGGAACCGGTCGCGGATGCGGCTGCGGACGAGGTGCCAAAGCCCGATCTCGACAATTCAGAAAGTGTCCAGGCTTCCGAGAGCCTTCAAGATTCGGAACCCCCGGGGGATTCCGAAAGCCAGCATCCCGAGGCGCCCGCTCCGACTCCGATGATTGCGGTGAGTGCCGCGTATCTGGCGCAGGATCCAGCTCCGGTCGACAGCAACGATGAGCCGATGTTTGCTTCGGCCACGAGTGAGATCGGGCAGGCTGCGGAATCGGGGATGGCGGAGGAAGGCGCGGTCGAGCTGCCTTCGGAAGCAGAAGACCCGGCGCCGAGCGATGCCGAGTTAGCCGAAGCGTTGCGCCTGCTGACCCCGTCTAGCGACCCTACCTATGTCTCGACGATCCCGTCGCGCGGAGTCCTGGTGGTTGCCGGCCGACTGCTGGCAGAAGCGGTGCGCGATGCGGCGGCCGGTCCGCGGTGGGTAGCGGAGCCGGTGGCATTGAGCCCGGAGGAAGCGGCGATTTCGCTCGAAGCGGAAATGTTTCGCACCTTCGCAGCCATGCCAACGCCCGAGCCCGCGTTATCGTCGGCCGCCGAACCTGAATCGGCAACGATCGTCGGGGTTTCGGCGATCGCGGCTGCGGTTGAGAACGGACCGGCAGAGGCCGGGCCGGCTGCGAGTTCGACGATTTTGCCAGACGGGGCTGAGAGTTGTTCAGAGACCACCGCCAACCAAGCATCGGCCGAAGCGCCCGCAGAGGCGAGGGCCGTGGCTCCCGAGGAAACCAGTCCGGTGCTTGAGGGAACCGGAGCAGAAAAGACGGAGCACGAAGATTCCGCGGTGAAGGTCGCGGAGCAAGTTGCTGCGCAAGAGCTCGTGAAAGAAGAGCTCGTGATAACCGCCGAGGGAGCTCCAAAGGCCATGGCAGCGGCGGCAGCGGCAGACGGTGGAGCGTCCGCCAACGACGCCAACACGATCGCCAACATCGTCGACAGCATGCTCGCCGACCTTCGCCCGAAACTCCTCGAAGAGATTACGAAAAAGATGGCGAAAAAGTAAGGCAGCAATTCAGCCGCCAGATTGTCCCTCCCAGCGCAGGAGAATACAGAGCAGCCCTGCCCCAATCCAATCGACACTCCCGGTGAGTACGTCAATTCCTCGCATGGTTTTTCCAGCTTGATCCCCAGCAGCCTGAAGGGCGTTTGGAACTCTGCACGTTGCTTCGGTGGATCAGATGGCTGCGTTTGTATGTCAGATCACGACGGATTATCCCCTCGCGACCGGGCCGAACGATACCGATCCCTGGATTGAGGCATACGCGGGGTCCGCGACCGATGGTTAGTGGGGTAAAGACATTGACAATTTTGACGATCGATTACTGTAACAGTATCGACCATCACTATAGCGACGATGGCAAGCTGCCCGACGTTTTCCTGGTAACGATCGATAACAACTCCGTGGTCGTAAAGAACATTCCGTTTCCTCCCCCACCCAAAGCGACGCGCGGCCGACGCAACGTCGAGAGGAGGTATTCGACCGGACGGGTATGGATTCCGGCCTAGGATGGAGATGGCATCAAGTTCTGTGATGAATCCTATGTACGCTACTACTTCCCATTCAGCGGTGAACTCTTCGACATCGGCGAAGCGGCAATGACAGAAGCACGGTTCCTGCGGTACGTGGACGGCTATCGGCGCGAGATTCTGCCTGACCTAGAAAAACAACGAGAGAGCGAGATCATTTCTCTCGCTCGTGAAGATTACGCCGAAGACCGGGCGAAACGGATTAGAGCCCATATCGAAGGGCTGGATCAGTTCATCGTGTGGCTTAATGAAAGGTAACGCCGATGGTCGGGTCATGGCGAAAAGCAGAGCCGCACGCGTTAACTCTCTGGTTAATCAAATGTTTACTATCTCGTTAAATTCCGATTCCGTCCCGCGGTGTTCTCACCCCCAAGCACGTTTGACCCTTCTTTTCTTGCGCCTGTAAGATCAAAATCTAGCTCTCAGCAACTCAGCCATTGCACTCGACTCTGATTCTCTCTCTGGTCTGTGGAGGGCCAGCCTTGTCATTGGCCGAATGCTGACGGCTCGGCGCCATCAAAAATGCCGCACGAATTGTCCAAAGCTTACGAACCAGGCGCGATTGAAGCGCGCTGGGCCGAATATTGGGTCCAGGAAAAACTGTTTCACGTCGAGACCCCCGCGCCCAGCTCGTCCGAAGAAGATCCGCGTCCCGTGTTCACGCTGCTGTTGCCGCCGCCGAATGTGACCGGGCGCCTGCACATGGGGCACATGCTGAACCAGACGCAGATGGACATTATCGTGCGCTGGCACCGCATGCGCGGCTTCGTTTCGCTCTGGCTGCCGGGCACGGATCACGCTGGCATCGCCACGCAGATGATGGTGGAGCGCAAACTTGCCGGCGAGGGCAAAAAGCGGCGCGACCTCGGGCGCGAGAAATTTGTGGAGCGGGTCTGGGAATGGCGGCGCGAGTACGGCGGCGCGATCCTCGACCAGATGAAGCGCCTGGGCGCGTCGGTCGATTGGGGCCGCGAATACTTCACCATGGACGACAAGCTGTCGCGCGCGGTGAAAGAAGTGTTCGTGCGGCTCTATGAGGATGGGTTGATTTATCGCGGCAAGTACATCGTGAACTGGTGCTCGGACTGCGGCACCGCGATCTCGGATCTCGAAGTTAAGCACGAGGACGTGCCGGGCAAGCTGTACGAGATCCGGTACCCGGTGGTTGAAGGCGCAGCCGGCAAAGAGGAATTCATTACGGTCGCGACCACGCGTCCGGAGACGATGCTGGGCGACACGGCGGTCGCCGTGAATCCAACCGACGAGCGCTACCTGCAACTGCACGGCAAGCATGTGCTGCTGCCGCTGATGAATCGCGAGATTCCGATCATCACCGACGAACTGGCGCAGCCCGAGTTCGGGACCGGGGCGGTGAAGGTCACGCCGGCGCATGATCCCAATGACTTCGAGGCCGGCCTCCGGCACAACCTGCCGCAGATTGAGGTGATTGACGAACATTCAAAGATGAATGCGAATGCCGGCCCCTACGCGGGGCTGGATCGCTTTGCCGCGCGCGCCCGTATCGTCGAGGATCTCTCCGCCCAAGGCTTTCTGGTGGGCACCAAGGATTACACGATTGCGCTCGGCAAGTGCGACCGCTCGGGCACGATTGTCGAGCCCCGGCTCTCGACCCAGTGGTTCGTCAAAATCGCGCCGCTCGCGAAGCGGGCCATCGAGGTGGTGGAGAAGGGCTACATCCGGTTCACGCCGCCGAATTACGGGCAGATCTATTTGAACTGGATGGGCAACATCCACGACTGGTGCATCTCTCGGCAGTTGTGGTGGGGACACCGGATTCCGGCGTGGTATTGCACGAACAACGGTTGCAAAGAAGTGGTGGTGGCGCGCGAGGCCCCGTCGGCTTGCAAATGCGGCGGCACAAACCTGGAGCAGGACACGGATGTGCTCGACACCTGGTTTTCGTCCGGATTGCTGCCGTTTACGACGCTGGGCTGGCCGGAAGCGACGCGCGACCTGGAAGTGTTCTACCCCAATTCGCTGATGATAACCGGCTTCGACATCCTGTTTTTCTGGGTGGCGCGCATGATCATGCTCGGGTGCTGGTTCATGATGCCGCCCCATAAGCCGGGCAAGAAAGTGGCGGCTGAGGAAGACGCGCTGCGTGCCGGCGTTCCCTTTCGCGAGGTTTACATCCACGCGCTGGTGCGCGATGCTGATCGACAGAAGATGTCGAAGACAAAGGGGAACGTGCTCGATCCCATCGAGGTGATCAAACAGTATGGGACGGACGCGACTCGGTTTACTTTGGCGGCGATGGCGGCGCCTGGCACCGACATTGCGTTCAGTGAGAGCCGCACCGCAGGCTATCGGAACTTCGCCAACAAGATTTGGAATGCGGCGCGGTTCATGTTTATGAACTTGGACCGGATTGACGCGGGCCTCCGCCCCGCCGAGGCTGGTGTGGCGGGTCCTCGACCCGCTCAGGACGGGGCAAAGCCCCGCCACTACACGGGTGTTGCTGGCTTCGAAGCGCAAACCCTTGAAGACCGCTGGATTCTTTCGCGGTTCAATCGCGCCGCTCGCGACGTGAACGATTCTCTCGAGACTTACCGTTTCGATGAGGCGGCAAATCGCATTTACGATTTCTTTTGGGCCGAGTTCTGCGATTGGTATATCGAGCTCATCAAACCGCGACTGCTGTTCGAGGAGGGCACCGATACCGGACCGGCACGAGTCGCATGTGCGAATCTGGTCAATCTGTTTGAAGCCTCCTTGCGGTTGCTGCATCCCGTGATGCCCTTCATCACGGAAGAAATCTGGCACGCGGTTTACGACGGTAAGGCCCCGCTTAAGTCGATTGCGCTCGCGGCGTATCCGGCGGCGGATGACAAGCAGATTGATCTCGGCGCCGAGACGGAGATGGCAATCCTGCAGGACCTTATCGTGACTGTGCGCAATTTGCGGGCGGAATTGAAAGTCGAGCCGAGAGTCAAAGTGCCGGTGGAAGTCTTTGCCCACGAACCGGCAATTCGCTCGATGCTCGAAAAAAATCTTGGGGCGGTCCTGCTTGATCGGCCGGCGAACGTGGAGAAGGTTACCTTTGTGGAGAGCTCGCTTGAGAAACTGCCGGGCGTGCGCAGCACGTCGCGCTTCGATGTGCGTTTGGTCTATGAGAAGAAGATCGATGTTAAGTCCGAGCGCGAGCGTCTGACGAAGGACCTGGAGAAAATTGAGAAAGAACAGAGCAATGGGGAACGGCAGCTTTCGAATGTGCAGTTCATGACGAAGGCTCCGGTGAAGGTGGTAGAAGGGCTGAAGACGCGAGCCGAAGAACTGAGGGTGCTGCGCGAAAAGACGCTGGCGAAGTTGAAAGAATTAGAGTAAGCAAGAACCAAGTAGGCCCGGACGGATGTGTCCGGGCAGTCGGGCAAAGCTCGACGCGGCATGGAAAAGGGCTCTTGCGAGCCGCCTAGACGGGCGAGCGCGCCCGCCCCAAGCCGGACTGCACGAACATGGACTGGAACTCACGTCGTATTACCGCGATTCTGGAGAACGCGCTGAACGAAGATCGGGCGACGCGCGATGCGACCAGCTACGCCTGTGTCGATCCGAATCAGCGCGCTTCGGCCACGATTATCGCCCGGCAGGAGTGCATTCTGGCCGGTCTCGGCTGCGTGCCGCGGATTCTCGATGTTTACGCGGCGCTCGACGGGGCGGTCACTTCGCATTACGAGGTGACCAGCCACCCCTCGGTTTTCGATGGCATCCGCGTGCCTGCCGGGCAGCAGGTCGCGGTCATCCAGCATAACGCGCGGGTGATTCTTTCGTGCGAGCGAGTCATCCTGAACTTTCTGCAGCGCATGGCCGGAATCGCGACCACTACCCGCAAGTTTGTGGATGCGGTCGAGGGCACGCACGTGCGGATTCTCGATACCCGCAAGACGGCGCCCGGGCTGCGTGGGATTGACAAATACGCGGTGCGCTGCGGCGGCGGGCAGAATCACCGGCTGGATCTCTCCGAAGGCGTGGTGATCAAGAGCAATCACATTGCAGTGGCCGGGGGCGCGATTCCGGCGCTCGAGCACGCGATCCGGAACCGGCGCGGCCGGCAGCCGATCGAAATTGAGGTACGGTCGCTCGAGGAACTGCAACAGGCGCTCGATCACGGTGCAGAAGCGATCCTGCTCGACCATGTCAGCGTCGAGCATGTGCGTAAGGCGGTCGAGGTTTGTTCGAGCCACCGGCGGCGGATTCCGCTCGAGTGTGCGGGCGGCATCAATCTGGAAAATGTGCGGTCCTACGCGGAAACCGGCGTGGATTTCATTTCGGTTGGGGCGCTGACGCAGTCCCTGACGGCGGTGGATATGAGTTTGAGAGTTACGCCGGCTTGAGAGCCGGTCGCTGGTCGCTGGACATTGGTCTCTGGTCGTTCGCGTGCCTCGCGCGGTCGCTGTTTTCTTAACTTGGTTCGGACTCGATTTACCAAGGACCGGCGACTCACGACCCGCGAACAACGATCAATGATCAATCACCAATGACCAACGACGAACGACCAACGACCAACGACTGGTTATAATTCCCTCCATCGCAGCCTCCACAAAAGCTCGCAGCTTACCTTCCGTCCATAAAGCGACCGACGTCCGCCTCGGTCGCATCGTACGCTTGCTCATGAGCCATGCAACCGTAGTCGTCAGCGGCACGAAAATCGCCGAAGAGATCGGGACGAGCCGATCGGAAGTTTGGCGCCTGATTCAGCAACTGCGCGGGCTAGGCGTGGATGTCGCTGGGCATCCGGCTACCGGCTATCAGCTGCGCGCGGTTCCGGATTTGCTGCTGCCGGAGATGTTGGCGCCGTCGTTAAAGGGAACGATTTTCGGCGGCGCCCGACAGATCCGTCATTATTACAAAATCGGATCTACCAATTCCGAGGCCATGCGCGCGGCGAGCGAAGGGGCGCCTGAAGGCAGCGTATTTCTCGCCGAAGAACAACTCGCCGGGCGCGGACGTGGCGAGCACAGTTGGCATTCAGCGCGCTCCGCGGGCATCTACTGCTCGGTGATTCTGCGTCCGGCGATGCCCCCTTCGGAGGCGCTGATTTTTTCGCTGGCCGCCGGACTGGCGGTGCGCACGGCGGTGGCCGAGATCGCTCCCCAACTTCTGGCCGATCTGAAATGGCCGAACGACCTGCTTCTGGGAGGGAAGAAATTCTGCGGCATTCTCACCGAGATGACTGCCGAGGCAACCCGTGTGCGCCATCTTGTGGTGGGGGTGGGGATCAACGTCAACCAGGTGAAGTTTCCCGCTGAGCTACGCGAAATCGCCACCTCGCTTAGGATCGAGACGGGCATGGAGTGGTCGCGTGTGGAACTCTGCGCCGCTTTGCTAAAATCACTCGACCGGCAGTATCGGAGCTTGATTGAGAATGCGGGAGCGCGAGCCTCGATCCTGCGTAGATTTGAAGAGAGCTCCTCGTCAGTGCGCGGTAGAAAGGTGAGCATCGAGGTGAACAGCGATGGGAACAGCGCGGAAAACGGCGGACTGGCGGGCATTACCGAAGGATTGGACGAGCGGGGATTTTTGCGGGTACGAACCGAAGACGGACTGCGGACAGTGCTGAGTGGAACGGTAAGAACCATCGGTAATTTGTAATCGGTAAACTGTAATTTGCAACTTAAGCGAGCGGGCGTTCCCAATTAAAAGTTCCAAACTACCAATTACAAATCTCCTATGCTTCTAGTCATTGACGTCGGAAATACGAATACGGTGCTGGGTGTTTTTGAGCCAGTGGCACACCGCCCGGGCGACGACGTGACCACGGAAACGGCGCGTTACGAGCGGCTGGTTGCGAACTGGCGCGTCGGTTCGCATCTGACCCGCACCGTCGATGAGTACGGAGTGATCTTCCGCAATCTTTTCTCCATGGATAACCTGGAAGTTTCGAGCGTGCAAGGAATCGTGATTTCATCGGTGGTACCTCCGCTCGATTCGGTGTTGCGGCAGGTGTGCGAGCGCTATTTCAACACCAAGCCGCTGTTCGTCGAGCCGGGCGTGAAGACCGGCATGCAGGTGCTGTATGACAATCCCGCCGAAGTGGGCGCGGACCGCATCGTGAATGGCGTGGCGGCGTTTGAGAAATATGGCGGGCCTTGCGTGATCGTCGATTTTGGCACGGCGACGACCTTCGACTGTATTTCGAAGAAGGGCGAGTACATGGGCGGCGTGATTTGCCCGGGGATCGGGATTTCGGCGGACGCGCTGTTTCAACGGACAGCGCGGCTGCCACGGGTGGAGATTCGCAAGCCAGCGCGGGTGATCGGATCAAACACGGTCGGCAGTTTGCAGTCGGGGCTCTATTACGGCTATCTCGGACTGGTCGATGGCATCCTGGAGCGGCTGGTGGATGAACTGGGCTCGGAGACGCACGTGATTGCGACGGGCGGTCTGGGATCGCTGATTGGTACCGCTTCACACTTCATCAAAGATGTGGACGAGTTTTTGACCCTCGAGGGGCTGCGCATAATTTGGGATCGGAATCAGTCTTTCCGCCGCGACGCCGCCCCAAAGGCGATCAAGGTACCCGCGCCGACGAAGCTTTTGGAGGGCGATGCGAAAGCGTGGCCCTCGCCGAAGCCTCCCAAATCGCGCTGAGCCGACTGCGCTCAATCACCGCTAGCTGCGGAAGCTGCTGGACCGCATTGAGAAAAAACGCCAAGCCAAGAACACCCCGCAGGGCTGCTTGGGATGACCGGTTGTATTAAGTTGTGGAATTGTGATGACGCGTTTGATCTTTGCTCTATGTGTTGTGTTCGCATGTGCTGGTTTGGGTGCACAGACGCCTCCTTGGCAGCCGTCGCCGGGGCATACTCAACTGCGGATATGGCCGGGGGCGGCTCCCGATGCGCGGCCCGTCGCGACGCCGGAGGGCGATACGACAACGGTAACGGAGCCGCTGGTTGCGGGCAAGCCATGGGTTCAGGTGGGCAATGTCTCGCAGCCTACGATGACGGTCTACGCGCCGAAGGGAAAGAATTTGGGCGCTGCGGTGGTTGTGTTTCCTGGTGGGGGTTATCAGATTCTGGCCATCGACCTTGAAGGCACTGAGGTCTGTGACTGGCTTACGTCCAAAGGAATCACGTGTGTGCTGTTGAGTACCGCGTGCCGGGTGAGGGACTGTATCCGAAATCAGGACCGTATCCAGACTCACCGATGGCGTTAGAAGATGCGCAGAGGGCGGTCGGGATGGTCCGATTTCTCGCTGCCGAGCGCCATATCGATCCGCACAGGATCGGCGTGCTTGGGTTCTCGGCAGGCGGGCATCTGGTGGCAGCGATGAGCACCCATTTTAAGAAGCGTTTGTATCCGGCTGTTGATGCGGCCGACAAAGAAAGCTGCCGCCCAGATTTTGCGGTGGCTATTTACCCGGGGCATCTGTCGCTTGCCGCTAACAGTCTTGGCTTGAATCCAGATATTCATGTCACCGGCCAGACGCCACCTACGTTTTTGCTGCAGAGTGAGGATGACCCCGTGGACCGTGTAGAGCACTCGCTCTCTTACTTTGCTGCGCTAAAGAAGGCTGGAGTTCCTGTGGAGATGCATTTGTATGCGCAGGGGGGACATGCGTTCGGACTGCGGCGCACGAAGCTTCCGGTCACGGGATGGCCTCAGTTGGTGGAGACTTGGCTAGGGACAATCGGAATGATTCCCGACTGATTCGTAATCCGTTTGCCTAAAGAGCAAACGTCGGTGGTTGGCGAAACCGCCATAACGCTCAATCAGGAGTTATGAGCGTAGACGCCCTCTGGTTGCAACAGTTGACCATTCCCGGCGTTTTAGGCGTCGGCGAAGTGCAAGGATGGACCCAAGCAACCTCTGGGAGCTACCTTTCCCACATGTTCGAACGCGCCGCCGAAATAGAGAGACAAATTCGGATTCGGGGGATAGAAGGAGGCCGAAACCGATTCATGCGGAGGCAACTGCTCGAAGGATTTGACTTGGTTCGCGTGGTCGGCACTGATGTTCTTATTCAAGGATCTACGTATTCTCGTGGCATGAAATTCTCATCCTCTGTCCTCAAGAAGGTCGCCGACTCCACGATGTTTTCCGTTATACGCGGATGTGAGGTCCGGCTCTCTCTTCAGCGAAATTGGCGAAACTCGTTGGCGCACAGTTGGTGCAATCAACACCGAATAATGCCGCTTCACGGCCATCTGCTAGGCTGTGTCCGTAACAACTTATGTCCGAAACAAACTTCTTCAATTACTTTACGGAAATCGAAGAGCACTATTTGCGGCGAAGGGGGACTCCTTTGCTGCTTTCGACGCTCGATTGGGCTTTGATCGAGACCTGGAAAAGTGCAGGCGTGCCGCTCGAAGCCGTGCTCCGTGGAGTGGATGACACCTTTGACAAGTACGATCAGCGTCCCTCGAAATCGAAAAAGGTGAATAGCCTGGCGTACTGCTCGCAGGCCGTGCTGGCGGCGGCGGAAGATATGAAGGAAGCGGCGGTCGGTGCGACCGACGAAGAAAAACTGCGCCCAGCCGGATTCGAAGGGGCACAGATTGCGGCGTTCTTGCGGGCCAATGCCGGGAAGCTCGAAACCGCGAAACTGCCGCAGCGCGCCGGAATTGAGGCCGGAACGCTGGCACGAGAACAATCTGGGTCGTTACGCGGGATGGCCGAGGAAATTGAGCGCTCCGGGAAGCTTCCGCGCCTGGAAGACCTAGAGCGGCGCTTGACAGTGATGGAGGAAAAGCTGTTTGCATTGTTGATGGCGGCGACTCCGGATGAAGATCTGGTGCAGGTTCGCGCGGAAGCGGATCGGGATATTGCTCCGTACCGGCGAAACATGACGGCGCCGCAGATTGAGCAACTGCACAAGCAATACGTGCACAAGCGGCTGCTGGAGCGCTGCGGTGTCCCGCGTCTGAGTTTGTTCTATATGCACTAAGTTTGTCTGGGGCTGTTCTCTCGAAAGCCTGCGCCCCCAAAGCCGCTCGTGTGGAAGCTCCCATCGTCCGACGCGGGCAGGAGCGCCCGCGCTACACTTGCGTCTTGCTGCTTTCCATCGAAAAGCTGATCTACGGCGGTGACGGCCTGGCGCGCACGCCGGCCGGCGCGGACGGGCGCAGCATGGCCGTCTTTGTGCCCTTTGTGCTGCCGGGCGAACGTGTGGAAGCTCGAATCCGGCAAGAGAAGCCCGGCTTCGCGCGCGCCTCTGTCATGCAACTCGTGGAGGCGTCGCCCGAGCGCGTCGAGCCTGGCTGTCCGTACTTTCAGCAATGCGGCGGATGCCATTACCAGCACATCTCTGCCGAGCGGCAACGGGAGTTCAAGGCTGAAATTCTCCGCGAGACGCTGCAGCGGATTGCGAAAATCGAGCTGACGTCCGCGATTCGCCATCATGGCTCTCCCCTCTGGAACTACCGCAATCGGACGCGCTTGCAGGTGCAGAGCGCGCCCGAGTTTCCGCCCCCGACCGGCAAGACCGGCTTTTGTCGGGACCCCGGATTTGCGCTCGGCTACTTCCGATTTGGATCGCACGCATTTCTTCCCGTGCGCGAATGTCCGATCAGCTCGCCGTTGATCAATCGGATGATGGCGCGGCTGCTCGAGGCGCGCGGATGGAACTGTCCGGCTATCGAAGAGCTCGAGTTGTTCGCGGACGCGGCCGACGAACGTTTGCTCGTTTGGGCATTCTGCGGCCGCGACGCCGATCCGCGGGATCTATTGCGGTGGGCGGAGGCGCTCGCGCGGGAGTTGCCGGAAATCAGCGGCGTGACGTTTTTCTCTTCACGCCGCCGATCTGCGGAGCGAAGTTTGGAAGACGAAACGCCGATCGATCCGAAACCACTCGCGCAAGCGGGCGCGAAGTCCATTCACTATCGAACCAAGGAGCACGAGTATCGGGTCAGCGCGGGAGCCTTCTTCCAGGTGAACCGTTATCTGGTGGACGAGCTGGTTTCGGTCGTGACCGGCAATGCGCGCGGAGAGGTCGCGCTCGACCTCTACGCCGGCGGGGGATTGTTTTCCGCGGTTTTGGCGGCGAGTTTTCAGCAGGTTTTTGCGGTAGAGGCGTCACAGACATCGCATGCCGACCTGGTGCACAATGTCCCTGCGAACGTGAAAGCGGTGGGTGGGCGCACCGGGGATTTCCTTGGGAGCGATTCCCTGAGAAGCCACAGGGTGCGAAAAAGGCCCGATTTCATTGTCATGGACCCTCCCCGCACCGGCGCCGGCAAAGCGGTAATGCACTCTCTGGCGGAACTCGGAGCGCCTGTGATCCGATATGTTTCGTGTGATCCGGCGACGCTCGCTAGGGACCTAGTCCCCCTTCTTGCGGCCGGCTACCGCATCGAGGAATCACACTTATTCGATTTTTTTCCGGAGACGTTTCACATCGAATCGGTGACGCTGCTCGCGCGCTGAGGGCTTTTTCACCTCGCCCGAGTTGCATCAGCGCCGAAATGAAAACCAATTCGCCGAGTTCAATGGCCGCCCGCGTGAAGATCGCGGCAGGGCGTGGCTGAGGCGGTTGCCGAGAAAGCTCCCATCCGCCCCCACAAGACCCGCGCGTAGGAGAGGCAAGCCTGGACACGGCCATCCGCGGCTCTACAACAATCAGCGTCCTCACTCCGCGATATCAGCCGTTTCGTCATCGATGGGCGGCAATTTGCGATACGAGTCGATAATTTTTTCGGCTTCAGGTGCGTCTTCCTCGCGCACCAGCAGGACCGTTCCACCCACGCCAGGAAACATGTCCTGGACCGCGTCAATGGATTTTAAATCCGATTCGATCCCGGCAGATTGCAGCAAGCCCTGAACGACGATGGCTTCGTTCTCCTGTTCGGTATCGAAGATCTTGACCAGCTTCTCGTTCGGCTCGGGTCGAGGCGAGGGGTTTGACATGCGTCCTCCGTGGAACTGTCTACTAACAGACTACGGCAGTTACTATACCTCACCGCTGTGTTGCGAGTGTCTTTGCAGGTCACGAAGGTGTACGGCCAAGGGCAGCTTGTTTCGCGCACAAAAGCTGGCACAATGGCGACTGGGGCGCAACGCGCCGCACCCGATCAACATCCAAAGAAGATCGTCGAGGATGATTGTCCGGAGGTCATTGTTCAGAGGTCATTGTTCAGAGGCCATTGTTCAGAGGCCATTGTCCAGAGGTCATTGGCCAGGGATCATCGTGAGATCATCGTTCTAAGAATCACGGGGGCAGTATGGAAGTTCAGCCAGCCGACCAGCCCGGGGGAGAGCATCAGGAGCGCGCGGAGGAGGCCCGAAGGCTCCGCCGCCTGCAGTTGATGATGAGCATGGTCATGTCGGTGCTTAGCCAGGATCCCGATCTGACGCTCGAAGAGGCCGCGGAGATGGCTGCCAACGCGCGCCGCGCTGCTCTGAACATGTTCCCCGACAAAGAGCTGGCCTACGATATTCTCTACCGTCCGCGTCTGCAGCGGCTGATCAACGAACGCTTCCGATTGCAGTAGAAGTTTCGCAGTCGAGCGGTCCTACGCCTTGACCGAGCCTTGTTTCGCCTTCTAAACTCCGACCGGGGTGCTCCGTGCGCAAATTCATTTGGATCCTGTGCCTCGCTGCTGCATCCTCCGGCGCGGTCATGGCCGACGAAGACCATCATCACGAAGCACTCACGGGGAAACAGCTGGGCACAGTGCATTTTCCCGTTTCCTGTACTCCGGACGCGCAGAAGGCATTCGAGAAAGGTGTCGCGCTGCTGCATTCGTTCTGGTACGAAGAGTCGGAAAAGACTTTCCTCGACATCGAGAAACAGGACCCGAAGTGCGCCATGGCGTACTGGGGTGAGGCGATGAGCCTGTGGCACCAGCTTTGGAATCACCCGGATTCGGCAACCATCGAGCGGGCTTCGGCGGAGTTGAAGAAGGCCGACAAGGCGAAGGCAAAGACCGACCGCGAGCGCGATTACATCCAGGCCTTGCAGGCCTTCTATTCGAACAGCAACAAAGCGGACAACGAAGCGCGAGCGCGGGCTTACTCCGCAGCCATGGAGAAGGTGTACCAGAAGTATCCCGACGACCACGAGGCGGCCGCTTTCTATGCGCTTTCGCTGTTGGGAGCGGAGCCGGACAATGACACCACATTCCGAAACCGCAAACAAGCGGGCGCGATCCTCGAGAAACTGTTCGAAGCCGAGCCCGATCATCCGGGCATCGCACACTACCTGATTCACACCTACGACAAGCCGCAACTCGCGCAACTCGGCTTACCCGCCGCCCGCCGATACGCACAGATCGCTCCCGCCGCCCCGCATGCACTGCACATGCCGTCGCATATTTTCGCCCGGCTCGGACTCTGGCAGGATGACATCAATTCGAACCTGGCCTCGATCGCAGCCACGCGCAAAGCCACCGAGATGCACATGGGCGGCGAAGGCCACCAGTTCCACGCGATGGATTTTCTGGTCTACGCTTACCTGCAAAGTGGACGCGAAGCCGACGCACTCGAAGTCATCGAAGAAGTGAAAGCAATGCCGCCCATGAAAGACATGTACGGCATGGGATACGACGTTCGTGCAGTTTCCTTGGCCAATTTTGAGGTCAGCTACGCCCTGGAGCTGCATCGCTGGGCCGACGCCGCTTCTGTTTCCCTGGTGCCTGGAAATGACCCCGAAGTCAACGCAAAGATGTACTGGTCTCGGGCCATCGGCAACGCGCGGATCGGCCATCTGGCGGACGCGCGCAAAGATCAGGCGGAGATCGAGTCCATCCGTGCCGAACTGTTGCACAAAAAGAAAAAGCCGGAAGCGGATTTCGCTGATGAGCAACGCCAGGAAGTGCTGGCCTGGATTGAGTACGCCGAGGGCAGGAAGGATGAGGCGATCAAGTTGCTGCGTCCGCTCGCCGACAAAGAGACCGACGGGATCAGCGAGACTGGCGGTATGCCGATCCACGAAATGCTGGCCGACATGCTGCTCGAGGCCAAACGTCCGCAGGAGGCGCTGGCAGAGTATCAGACCGACTTGAAGCTGAATCCCAACCGCTTCAACGGTCTCTACGGCGCGGCCCAGGCGGCCGAAATGGCCGGTCAGGCTTCCCAGGCAACGGAATATTACGCCGTGCTGGTCAAGACTTGCCAGGGTTCGAGTTCAGTCCGTCCGGAACTGGCTCGGGCGAAACAAGCCGTGGTCGCCCAGAAGTAGATTTCATTTCTCGATTCTCTGCAGCCGGAACAGCAGCGTGCCCCACCCCAACTTGGCGCGCATTTGCACCGGCGTGTGGCTTGGATCCTCGGAATACCACACCCACACCTTCCCTTTGGATTGCAGCGGGCCGGAGGTGGCTTCGGCCGAAACCTCGAAGGCCGGGAATGTTCCAGCCGGCACTTTGATCTGCTCGCGCTTCTCCACGGTGGCGCGGACGATGGTCGTCTTCCCGTCGCTGATCGGAAACTCGTAGGTGGCGCCCAGTTGCAGCGGGAGCGACTGCAGATAGTAGAAGCCGGTGATGACGTCGGTGGCGCAGCCGGCGAGGTCGTTTTCAACGTGCTTGGTCTCGCCCGTCTTCAGGCTCTTTTCATCGAGCGCGCTTTTCTTGCGCTCGTAATCAAAGTGGATCGAAGTCTCCCGCTTGTGCGTGCCTTCCTCGCTATGCTTGAAGATCGAGTGTGAGCAGAACGTCCGCGGATCGAAATGCGACTCAAAGCGGTCGTGCACCGGAAAGATAACGTTCACCGCGCCTGAGGATTCGGCGGTCGCGGTAACCCTGCGGTCGGTCCCGGTGGCATCCATTCTCACCACCCCGGTCCCGGCAGTAATCAAATGCCACTCCGCGGAATAGACGTAGCTCCGCCCGTCGGGAAAAGGATAGTTGGGACGGGGAGGCACGATGTGCACAGGAGCGGGGCCGATGGTTGGCGTCGCTGTCGGCGTGGCTGGCTGCGCCAGCATGGTTGTGATCAGCCAGCAAAATGGAACGCCAAGCGCGACGGCACTCACGATGCGGCGATGACGGAGGAAGGTCAGCACTGGTCCCGATAGCTCTATTTCCCGCAGTTTCCGGGGTGGCGAAACTCAGTCGAGCGAACGCCTGCCGAGCAAAACGTCTGTCGAGCAAACCTGAGGGCAGACTATCACACCCTCTTCGTCACACCGTCTGAAAGATCAGCTTAACAAGATCAGCTTAACCACAAGAATCGCCAGCACGACTACAGAGCCAATGCTGGCCTGGTATTCGCGGTGCTTCCAATAGCGGGCGGACGAGTATGCGCTCTGCTGGCGCAGGTAAGGCGTAAGCCGCGGCAACATGCGCGGCACGTGCCGGGCATAGTGGTCGTAGTCGGGAAACGTCTGTCGCAAATAACGTTCTTCGCCGGCGATGACCGGAATATAAATCACCGCGAACATCGCCAGCATGATCGCGACAATCCACCAACTCCGGGCTGCGATCGCGAAGCCGGCGGCCAGCATCAACGAGCCGAGATACAGTGGGTTGCGAGTGTAGGCATAGGGGCCGCTGGTGGTGAGTTGCTTGTCCTTTTGCACGTGGCCGGAAGCCAGTCCGCGCAAGGCGAGTCCAGGAAGCAGCACCAGGGCGCCTGCGACCAGCGAAGTTTTCGTGGGTCGCGCCAGCCACACGTAGACCACTGTAAAAATAAATCCCAGGGGCACGCGGATGCGGCGGGCAACGCGCGACCAGGTGTCACCTGCGGTGGGGTGCGAGGGTTGCGCTCCGGATTGTGAGGCTTCCATCACTGAGGTTCGGTGATCCGAGGTGCGATCCCGGGTTCTGCAATATGATTCTGCAACAGCTTCCGAGTTGCGGCGACGACCTCGCCAACCGTGATCGCGAGCAAACCCCGTTCCGGCTCGCGGCGCCGCGAATGATCGGTCCTACTGCTTGCGCTGCGCAGGACAATCGATCGTGCTCCGAATGGGCCGTTGCGCGCTGGATTGGTCGGACCAAAAATGGCCACCACCGGAATCTTCAAAGCGGCCGCCATATGCATCGGCCCGGTGTCGCCACCGATGAACAGGCGAGCCCGGCGCGTCAGCGCGATCAACTCCGAAACCGAACAGGAAATTTTTCGCGCCGCTCCTTCACTGGCGGCTGCCACAGTTCCGGCCAGATCTTCTTCTCCCGGTCCGTGGTTTACGAGCGAGCATAATCCATCTTTCGCGAGTTCGATCGCAACCTCTCCATAACGCTCGGCCGGCCACATCTTTGCGCCCCAGCCAGCGCCCGGATTGAGAATTGCGAAGTTGTTCCCATCGCCCGTGAGGGCGGCGATCTTCGACTCTGCATCCGGATCGACGGGAAACCCCGCCTGCATCTCCGCGGCCGTTTCCGGGATAAGGTTGGTTCGAACGCCCGCAGTTCGGGTGACCGCTCCGGCCAGCGCCAGCGCCTGCTCGACGACGTGGGTGCCAGCGGTCTCTACCAGAACCTGTCGCGTGTAAAACATGCTGGCGGCATTCTCGTGCGCTTGTGCGTTCCCGTACACAATGGGCGCGCCCGACCAGCGGGCCAGCAATGCCGAACGAAACGCGCCCTGAAAATCAATCACCGCGTCGTAGCGAACTCCCCGGAACTCACTCAAGCTCACGGCCATCTGCTGCCAGGTGTTGAACGAAAGCAACGAGCGCCGCCATTCCCCCGTGTTGACGGAATGGACGCGGTCGACCAGGGGCCGCTGCGGGGAGCGCCGTCCCGAGCGCGGATAACGCAGCGTGCAGAGCAGTTCCGCCCAGCGCTCTTCGACCAGCCATCCCAAAGTCGCTTGAGGAAAAGCCCGGCGCAGCGCGGCCGCGGCCGGGAGAGTGTGAATGATGTCTCCCATGGCACTGAGGCGCACAATGAGCAGGCTGTCGAATCGCGGATTCGGGGAGGGAACAGAAAAGGAGTCGCTCATCCTTCTGCTATTCCACCCAGTCGCAGCCCGCGTGGCCATCCGTGGCGCCTCACAATTTTCGCGGCCCCAGCCGCGAACGAATGATTTCGGTAGCCGAGTGATTCTTGGGATCACCCACGATCACAACGCGCCCTCCACAGGCTTCAACCTCGTCGCGCTCGGGTACGGTCTCCGCCGTGTAGTCGGTGCCCTTGGCATGAAAATCAGGACGAATTTCACGAATGATGGCACGCACGTCCCTTTCCGGAAAAATCACGACGGCGTCAACGTCCGCGAGCGACGCCAGTATCTCCGCGCGTTCGGCAGCGGGCATCATGGGCCGCCCCTCACCCTTCAACGCACGCACGGACGGATCAGCATTCACGGCGACAATCAGCTTGCCTCCGAGTTCCCGGGCGGCGTGCAGGTAGCGCACATGGCCAACGTGCAGCAGATCGAAACATCCGTTCGCGAGCGTGATGCGATCGCCAGCGCGCCGCCAATCTGCCGCCAATTTCAGCAGTTGGTCGCGCGAAACAATTTTCTGATGGAGTAGGCTCAAGGTTGATGTGCTCAATGATCTCAATCTGTCGCCAACGACTGTGTGGGAGCGGCACTCTGCCTCGCTCGGACGGGGCAAAGCCCCGGTTGCGACCCCCTAATGCTCTCGAGCAACCGGCAGCGCCTTATCGAGCGCTTCCAGCAACTCCTGCTGGCTTACCGTAGCCGTGCCGCGTTTCATAACCACGATGCCGCCCGCGTAGTTTGCCAGGTGGGCGGCCTCCTCCGCGGTTGCGCCCGCGGCCAGAGCAGCGGTAAAGGTTGCGACCACCGTGTCGCCCGCTCCGGTTACGTCGGCGACTTCGTCGCTGCCGAAGATCGGAATATCGACCGGCTTGTGACGGCGCGGGAAAACCACCATGCCGTCCTTGCCACGCGTGATCAGCAGCGATTCCAGCTTCATCGTGCCCGCGATCTGCTCTCCGGCGGCCAGAAGGCGCTCCCACTCGTTTCCGACACGGATGCCGAGAACTTCTTCCACCTCAGACTCGTTCGGGGTTGCAGCCATGACTCCGGAATACTCGAGCATGCGATGGCGCGAGTCGAGGGTCACGGGAACCTTGTCGATCCCGCGCTTTTCCCGAATCGCATTCAGCAGCGCCGGCGTCGCCGCGCCGTATCCATAATCGGAAACCAGCAGTGCATCGGAGGCGCGAACGTATTCGCGGGCGGCCAGAACGATCTCGCGGCGCAAATGCGAATTAGGGCCCTCGTTCGGCTCGCGGTCAAGACGCACGACCTGCTGTCCGGCGGTGTGCGCGAATCCAGCCAGGATGCGCGTCTTCGTCACGGTGGTGCAGCTCTTGTCTTTGAAAACACCGCTGACCGGTATGCGTTTGTGGCGGAAAGCGCGCAGCAGCAACCGTCCCGGCTCGTCGTCACCCACGACTCCGACTGGCAGGACGTTTACTCCGAGGTCGGCAAGGTTGTAGATGGCATTCGCGCCGCCGCCCGGAACCATCTTGCGATCGCGGTGCTTCAAAATCAGCACCGGCGCCTCGCGCGAGACGCGAGAAATCTCCCCGAACACGAATTCGTCGGCCACCAGATCGGCGAGCACGGTGATCGTGAGTTTGGGGAACGATTCGACGATCCGTCGCAGGCGGTCGTTTTCTCTGATATGTCTTGTCATCCAAATGTTTGAAACTGTGTGCAACTCAAGATTTTCTCATGAGCAGGGCTTTCGGTCCGCGATTGTTGCGAAAATGGTTCTGGCCAGAATCGCATCCACAACCTCAGCGGGGCGGTCGAGCGTGAGCTTGAGTTGGGCGACGTAGAGTGGTTCGAGGCGGTCGCGCACGGGGCCGAGGTTGATCGCATCCTTTTCAGTTGTCAGAAACCCGTCCCCCGGTCGGTCGAGACGCGTGCGGACCAGGGCCTGAATATCGTCCAAGTCATAGGCATGGTGGTCGCGAAACCGGACTTCGGCCGCGGGCGTGATTCCGGCGGCGCGTACCTGGGCAAAGAACTGTTCGGGCCGCGCGATGCCGCAGAAGACAACGGGCGCGCCCGTCAGATGCGGGAGAATGAGTTCGCGCTCGATTCGCCAGATCGGCTTTTGCCGAAGAAGCGGATGATCCGCCGCCAACCCCGCTGGCAACACGACCGCGTCCGCCCGTGCGAGCGAGGACATCGGCTCGCGCAGCCGTCCCGAGGGCAGCATTCGGTCGTCAAAGTCGCGCTCGGCGAGCAGCACGACCTCGAAGTTGCGAGCGAGCGAACGATGCTGAAAACCGTCGTCGAGAATGTGCAATTGCGGCTGGAACCGGAGCTCGGAGAGCCGGCCCGCCGCGTAGCGGCTTTCCCCGACAATCACCGGGACCCCCAACCTGCGCGCGATGAGCAGCGGTTCGTCGCCAAAGTCGCGGGCGCTTCCGCCGGCCTCGACGACTCGCACGCCGCGAGTTTTGCGCCCATACCCGCGCGAGAGCACGTCGAAACCAATGCCGCGAGCCTTCAGCATTTCACCCAGCGCAATTACGAACGGAGTCTTCCCGGATCCGCCGACCGACAGATTCCCGACGCTGACCACGGGTTGCTGCAGTCGCCGCGGAGACAGGAGGCCGCGATCGAACAGCGTGTTTCGCAAAGCGGTGGCGGCGCCGTAGAGTCCGGTGAACGGATTCATCCTCATGACGAAACACCCATCAACTGGAGCAGCGCCGAAACCGTTCTGGCGGTCGCGCCGCGCTGCGATTCGAGCGCCGCCAGTGCGTTCCGGCCGAGGGTCGATCGTTCCTCGCCGTTTTCGATCAGCTCCAGCAAGACCAGCGGCAACTCCGCTACCCCGACGATGCGGACCGCATTGCGGCTGGCAAAGAGATTGACGACATCGCGAAAATTCTCGTAGTGATTGCCGGTGACGATCGGAACGCCATAGAGCGCGGGTTCAAGAATATTGTGGCCGCCGCGCGGCACCAGGCTGCCCCCGACGAAGGCGACGGTGGCCAACGAATAAATCGCGGCCAACTCTCCGATACCATCCAGCAGAAAAACGCCGCCGGCGAGCGGTTCGCCGCCCCGAGATCCGCTACCCCGGGATTCGCCACCCCAAACCGAACGCCGCCACATGCGGAAACCGAGCCTCTCGACCAGCTCGGCGACTTCCGCGAAACGCTCCGGATGGCGGGGTGCTAGGATCATCACGGCCTTCGGATGATCGGCCAAAATGGTGCGAAACGCGGAAAGCAGAGAACCCTCCTCGTCCTCGAGCGTGCTGCCGCACACCAGAATCGGCTCTGCTCGGGAGCGGTCGAAGTTCTCGCGGAGACGCGCAACGATTCCGGGCGACGGGGGCGCGGCGACATCGAATTTAAGGTTGCCCGCCACTGTGATTTTGGTTTCAGAGGCGCCGATTTCGACCAGCCGCTTCCGGTCTTGTTCGGTCTGCGCCAAAAAACAATCCACATTCTCGAGCGTCTGCCCGAGCAATCGCGGTAGCCAGAAACGAAGCCGTTGGTAGCCGGGAAACGAGCGATCAGAAATGCGGCAGTTGATGACGGCGATGCGAGCTCCGCTCTGTTTGGCCAGCCGAAGAAAATTCGGCCAGAATTCGGTTTCGGCAACGACCACCAGCTCCGGACGCAAAACGTCGAGGTACGGACGGATGGCGAAGCCGAAATCCAGGGGAAAATAAAACACGTTCTCCGCGCCGAACCGCTCGGCCGCAAATTTCTGTCCGGTGCCGGTGGTGGTTGAAACGAGAACCCGACGGGCCGGGAATTTCTGTTGCAGTGCGTTGACGACCCCGCTCGAAGCGACGACCTCACCGACAGAGACCGCATGAACCCAGATGGCAGGGGTTTCTCCGCGGCCCATAAGCGCGGGCGGGACGGCGCCGAACCTCTGCCGCAACCCTGCTCGATACTTGCCATGCCGCATCATCTGCAGCAGCCAGTAGGGCAGCGTAACCGTCAGAAAAAGAGCGAGCAGCGCACTGTAGAGCGCGTACATGAACAGGAGTCCCATTCTAAATGGAGGGCCAAAATCCGATCTTTGACCGGAGCCGGACCGGGACCAGACAGCGCCGCCCGCGCCGACGGCATCGAACAATTCGACACCCTATAATTCGAGTATGGGGACTGCACGCCAGCAAGAATCGTCTCGTACGCCGATGCCCCGGGCCACGCGCCTGGTGGCAGTCTGTGTTTTTGTAGGGGGGTGCTGTCTCTGCGCGCTTGCCGCCAAAGAGTTTGTGATGCCCACGGCACAGCCCGCTCGCACCTATCCGGCGCACGACGACCACCCCGTGGAAAAAGTTGTGGTCGCAGTCGATCCCTATGACCTCGAAAACAAAGCCTCGATCTTCACCGTCAATTATCGCAATTACGGTTATCTGCCGATTTTCTTCGTGATCACCAATGACGGCGATCAGCCCGTCTCTCTGGTCGGCATGAAGGCGCAGTTGAACACCAAGGATCGCAGCAAGCTGTTTCCCTCCACCATGGACGACCTGCTGCGCCGGCTTTCCCATCCTTCGCGCAATGACGGGCAAATTACCTTGCCGATTCCGTTGCCCAAAAAGGAGGTCAAAGGGGGCGTGAGCCGCAAGACCTGGGACGAAATTGAGCAGGCGCAATTCGGAGCGAAGGCCGTCGAACCGCATTCCACCGCGCGCGGCTTTTTCTTTTTCGATGTCACCGACATCGCGCATCCGCTGGCCGGCGCCAGTTTCTACCTCATGGGGGTGCACGACCAAAACGGCAATGAGCTGATGTATTTCGAAATCCCCATGGAAAAATACCTGAGCGCGCCGGAAGCGAGCAAGCCGTAGGCCCACCGTCGGTTGAGACCGTTATAATCTCCCGATATGGCGACCAGTTCTGCGGTTTCCGAGGATCTCCTCGCAAAATACGAGCCGGTCATCGGACTCGAAGTCCACGTACAGCTGCTGACCGCGTCCAAGATCTTCTGCTCCTGCTCGACGCGTTTTGGCGATCCGCCGAACGCAAATGTGTGTCCGGTGTGTCTGGGCCTTCCGGGAGCGTTGCCGGTGTTGAACAAAAGGGCAGTGGAATTTGCCGCTCGGGCGGCGACGGCGCTCGAATGCCGGATCAACGAAGTATCCATTTTTGCGCGGAAGAATTACTTTTATCCGGACTTGCCAAAGGGTTATCAGATTTCGCAGTATGACAAACCGCTCGCCGAGTTCGGATTTATCGAAATCGATGGGAACGGAACTACGTCGAACGGCGGCAAGAAGAAAATCGGCATCACCCGCCTGCACCTCGAAGAAGATGCGGGGAAGAGTCTGCACGAGGGCTTTGCCGACGCCGGCCACAAGACCGCGATCGATCTGAACCGGAGCGGCGTGCCTCTGGCCGAGATCGTCAGCGAACCCGACATGCGGTCGCCCGAGGAGGCGTACGAGTATCTCACCCGGCTCAAGGAAATCATCCTCTACACCGGCGTCAGCGACTGCAACATGGAAGAAGGTTCGCTGCGCTGCGACGCCAACATCAGCGTGCGGCCTCGCGGACAGAAGGAATTCGGCACCAAGAGCGAAATCAAGAACGTCAACTCGTTCCGCTTCATCAAGCAGGCGCTCGAGTACGAGATCGAGCGCCACATCGCGATCCTCGAAGCCGGCGGCAGGATCACGCAGGAAACACGCCTCTACAACGCCCACGAAGGCAAGACCTACGGCATGCGTTCGAAGGAGCAGGCGCACGACTACCGGTATTTTCCCGAACCGGATCTGCTTCCGTTGGTGGTCGACGAACAATGGCAAGCCGCAATCCGGGCCGGTCTCCCCGAGCTTCCCGAGGCGCGCCGCCAGCGCATGATGAGGGAGTACGGCATCACTGCCGGCGATGCCCATACCCTGACGCTGACGCAAGCGCTGGCCGATCAGTTCGAATCGGCGGCGCGCACGGCGAAAAATCCGAAGCGCGTCGCCAATCTCGTGCAGAGCGAACTGTTGGGTCGCTTGAACGCTCAGGGCATCGAGCTCGAGCGGTCGCCAATTTCGATGGCTGGGGTTACGGCCTCGGCCGATCTGGTGGAGTCGGGAGCAATCTCCGGCAAAATGCTGAAGGATCTTTACGATCTGTGCTTCGAACGCAATCAGGACTTCCCCTCTGTTTATGAAGCCGAGGGGCGTCCGGAGCAGTCGCGCGACACCTCGGCCCTGGAAAAACTGGCCGATGAGTTGATCGCGGCGAATCCGAAACAGGTGGAGCAATATCGCGCGGGCAAGAAAACCATGATCGGGTTCTTCGTGGGCCAGGTCATGAAGGCCTCCAAGGGACAGGCGAATCCGCAGTTGGTGAACGAAGTTTTGATCAGAAAGCTGGATGGCTGAGGTTCAATCCATCCAGGGAGTCTCCGCCTGCCCGGGCTGTCGCTCGCGGAGACGGGCCCTGCCCGGTCTCTACCGAAGAAAAGGATTGTTACTTCGCCGCGCCCAGCTTCTTCAGCACCTCTTCCGCGTAGTAGTTCGTGACTTTAGCGTCGTCGCGAAGGGTCTCGTAATACGCCGCCTTCAATAACTGCTCGCGGCGATCGCGCAATTGCTGGCGGATGGCCTGCTGCACCCGCGGATCATTCAGGTCGCGCTGCCCCGCCGGTTCCTTCGAAATGAGTTTCACGATCATGTAGGCATAGGGCTGATGATTGGTGGGATTGATCATCGGAATCACCGGCGTGTACTGCCCCGGTTTGAGCTTCATCACCGCCTCACGGGTTGCCGGATCGGCGGTCTTGAGCGCGGATTCAGGGGCCATTCCCAGATCGCCGCCGTTATTGCTGGTCTCCGGATCCTCGGAATAATTCATGGCCAGGGTGGCGAAATCGTCGCCACTGTCGAGCCGGTTGGAGATCATCTGGATTTTCTTTTTCGCCTCGGAATCATTCTGCGCCTTGCTGTTCTGCAGGTTGTGTACCTGGGCGTTGATCACTCCGGAAACCATGATCTTGGCCAGATGGTATTGCGTTTCGATCAGGTTGAACTCCGCCTTGTGATCGTTGTAATAGTTGGTGACGTCCTGGTCGGTGATGTTGATGCGCGAGGTGATTTCCTTGTTCAACACCTTGTCGCGGGTGAGCGAGCGTCGCAGATCGCGCTTGAAATCATCGAGCGTGATCTTCTTGTCTTGCAGGCGCTTGTTAAATTCTTCCGCGGTGTAGGGAGATTTGATTTCGTTGAGCTTGCGGTCCACTTCTTCGTCGGTCGCGAGCAGACCAAGCTTCTCCGCGCGCTGCATCAGGATTTCGGTCTCGATCAACTCATTCAGAATGCTCAGCCGAAGGCTCACCGCCTGCTCGCCCGTCGGTTGCTGATCGGAGCCCGCCGTCTGGTTGGCGTAATACTTGTCGAGTTCGCTGCGATAAATAGGATGTCCGTTGACCGAAGCCATGTCGTCCCCGCCGCCGCCGTTGCGATTGCAGGCCGCCAGTCCAATCAACAGAAACGCGCCGACCATGACCAGGCCCGATCGCGTCAAGCAGTTCCGATTTTTCAAGTTTTTCCCTCCGCCGCCATGGCGTGGAATCGATGATGGGTGGTTCGTGATCGAGAATCCCGGGTCCCGCAGCCCGGTTCTCAATTGCAAATCACAAAATCGCAAATTCAGTTCTTGTGTTCCGGAGGCGCAACCCCGGCATCCTTCAACGCCTGGTCGAGCGCAAGTCGCACATCCTCCGCCGGCACGGCTCCGTCCAGTTTCTGTCCATTCACGAACATCGTCGGAGTTGCATCCACGCCAATGTTGTCTCCCTCCTGCATGGACGCGCGCACGGTTTTTTCATCCTGAGCCTTGACGCAGGCCTGCAACTTCACTACGTCGAGATTATGCTTTTCAGCCTGGAGCGTGGCCAGCTTATCGAGCTCCGCGTTCTGCCCGTCATGGCCTTTTTCCCCGCTGATCGAGTGCTGATTGGCGTGCAGATAATCGGCATAATCCCAATAGGCGTCGCTGTTTTGCACGGCCAGGCAATCGGCATCGACCGCCGCGTGCACCGCCCAGGGGTGAATTTCTTCGAGCGGATAATCCTTGTAAATGAAAAGGACGCGGTCGCCATATTCCTTGAAAAGCCCGGGAAAAAGGGTAGAGTGCATGCGCGAACAAAATGGACACTCAAAATCGTCATAGTTGACGACCACCACCTTGGCATCCTTGTTGCCGCGCGTCGGCCGCCCGCTGACGTCAATCTTCTTCATGATGTCCGAATACGGATCGGTCGTCAGATCCATCTTGGTCATGCGCAGCAACGTCTTATGATCGTGGGAGAGCAGGAACTCGAATTCCTGTTTCTTGCCGGAGCTCGCGAAGGTGACCGTCAGCGCGTCATAGTTCGCAAACTCGCTCGAACGGAGCGGCCCCAAAATGACTTTCACGTCTGGGGGCAAAGAATAATGCGACCGCACTTCCCGCTCGATCGCATGCATGATGTCCGCCGCAGGAGCAGGAGGAGCAGGAGAAGAAGCGGGAGGGGACTGGGCCGAACATCCTAAACAGATCAGCAAAAGGACCAGAAACGCGCGCCGCACAATCATCAATCGAAGCCGCCTAAACATGGGGAATTTGCTTGATTATCTCACGGCGGTGAGACCCTGCGCGGGCGCGGGTATGCCGAGACAATGCCGGGACGCGGCACGCCGCGTTCGACAGAGGGGGGTCTTTTTCAGGCGCGTCCCCGCAGCAACTCCTCGGCCGCCAACAATTGGTTCATCGAGCCGGAGCGGAACCCCTCCAAGTCGAGCGTGACGAACTTGAATCCCAGTCTTTTGAAGACAGTAGTGAACTCGCGGGCCATTTCCTCTGTCAAAGCGCGGGAAAGCTCTTCGCGCGCAATCTCAATACGCACGATTTCCCCGTGATGACGCACGCGGAATTGCCGGAACCCCAAGGCCCGCAGTGCGTCCTCGCCCCGCTCGATCACATTCAGCGCTTCGGGCGTAACCGCGCGGCCGTATTCAAGGCGCGACGAAAGACACGCGGAGGCCGGCTTGTCCCACACTCGCAAGTCAGCCTGCCGCGCCAGTTCGCGGATCTCGGCCTTGTTGAGACCCGACTCGAGCAGCGGCGCGAGAACGTGATGCTCGCGGGCAGCCAGTTGTCCGGGGCGAAAATCGCCCGCATCGTCGGCGTTCACCCCGTAGGCGATGGAGTCGAATCCGCGGGCTTCGCGGTAGCGCTCGAGGACGGTGAACAGTTCGTCCTTGCAGTGAAAACAGCGCATGGCGTCGTTGCGGAGGTAGGCGGGATTTTCCAGTTCCTGGGTTTCGACGACCGCGATTGGAATTTCGCGCTCGCGTGCGAAGGCGAGCGCATCGTCAAGATGAGTCCGCGCCAGGCTGGTGGAATCGGCAATCACCGCAAGCATTTCGCCGCCGAGCACCTGATGCGCCGTCCAGGCAAGAAAAGCAGAATCGACCCCTCCCGAATAGGCGACGATCATACGAGGGCGTCCGGAAAGGATCTGGCGCAAGCGCTCAGCTTTTGCGAGGATGGACACAGGATTCAAGATTCTCTTCCAAAACGTTCTCCGCGAATGGCGCGGGAATCAGGAGCTCATCGGCTGCGGAAACGCCAGGAGTGCCTAATACAGCCGCTCCTGCCGCTTGAGGTTGCCGAACGCTCCCACGTTCGCCAGCGTAAACGAGAAACGATATTGGTTCTCGTTACGCACCGATCCGAGCGCAAAGCGCCGGTATTCGAGACTGAGGCCGCAACAATCCCAAGTGTAACTCGACTGCACCGAGGCATACTGCAGCGACCCAAGGTTTGCGTCAAAGCCGAAGCTGGTGGCGGCGCTCAAACCGCGCTTGTTGAGTTGACCGTAGCCAAGCAACACCCGAAACTGGTGAAACTCGCAACCGCTTATGTTTTTCGTGGTTGCTTGTACCGCACAGTTGCTGGTCGTCGTTCCGGTGGCATTGTCGATCACGCGCAGAAACGCGTCGCCGCCCCCAATTGTAAACTGACCATAGTGGTAGTTCACCAGCGCCATGCTGGAATTGATGCGGCCCGCGTTGAGGTCGTAGTCGAGGTCCCACTCGGTGTTGGTGCGTGGACTGGTTTCGACGCGCAGGCGCGAAATGATGGGAGCGAAATGCCGCTCTGAGTCCAGAAACGCGGTGCCTGTAAAATCCGCGGTGGCGGTGAACACGTTCCGCTGCCCGATCGCCAGCGCATTGCCAAATGTGGGGTCAAAAAAATATTTCTGTCCGATCTCCCAACTCAGGATTTCCCGCGGCCCCGAGGCACAGGGTTGAGCCTCTGGCGTCGGGGGCGGTTCCCACGGAACTGCACCCACTTGCGGGACGCCGCCGATCGTCAGCGTGCTCATGACCGGCAGATCGCAATCCTTGGCGTTCGGGTCGATACGCTTGGCGTAGAGACGATTGACCAGCGAATACTCGATCTCATTGGTATCGGTGAGCACGTCGGTCGAATCGAACGGGATAATGTTCGCGAAGGGGAGTTGAAAGCGACTGTTATTCAGGCCGGTGACGTAGTCGTACCGCATGCGCGGCTCAATCACGTGCTTCCATTTTCGTCGCAGCCAGGGGTGTTCGAAGACCCGCGACAATGTCGGCGGACGCAATTCGACCGAAGTCTCGAGCGATTTGCGGTTCAGAGCCTGCTCGATCCCGGTTTGCTCGGTGTAGAACGTATCCCGCAACGTGACTTCGGGACGAAACGACCACCCCTGCCATTGCAAAGGCATCACGATCGAAGGCGCCAGATTGAACCTCCCCACCAGGGCGTCGGTCCGAAACCCGGCTTGCGAACCTTCGGACGCCTCGCGCCTCTGCAAACCCTCGGCCGCGCTTTCGAACGACCAGTAGAGCGGCGTATTTCCCAACTGCCGCTCCTCACTCGAAACAAAGAAGCTCGGAGTATGCAAGATCCGGACCAGTTCGGTCTGGGTGATCTCGGTGCACCCCGCGCTCGTTTCCGTGGAGGGATTACAGACTTCGAAGTTCTGGTAGCGCTCTGCCAGGGCATTGAAGTGAAACCCGTTGGTCGTATTAGAGAGGAAAATCTGCGACTTTACTTCGGAGTCGATCGCCTGCGTATAAACATCGGTGAAGGCGATGCGAAACACGAAGGAACTCAAGTAATCGACGTTGGCGACCCCGCGAAATGTGCCGAAAGGACGCTCGGCCAGAAAATGTGCGTCCTCGCCGCCCTGATTCTCCGGTGGATAGCCGATGCCCCGATCCGCAATTCCCGCGTAGCTGAAGAACAGGTAAGAGCTGTCGCTCGGACGAGCGCGGAATTCTCCATGTTCGAGGAACCCCCGCTTCGAATAGTAATCGGCACCCGCCAGCACGTCCATGCTGCGATTAAAGACCCAGTACACCGATTCGCCGGCAACATATCCCTTCGTCGATGAAGTGCCAAAGGTCGGAATCAACAGTCCGCTATGCCGCTCTTTCTGAACCGGGTAACTCACATACGGAAAATAGAACACAGGCAAGCCCATCAACTGGAAGTCGCTGTTGTAAATCTTCGCCGTGCTGTCCACATCGACTGCGATGCTATGCCCGCTGAAGAGCCACTTCGGATGGGGCAGTTCGCAGGTGGTGACCGTTCCCTGGCGCACCAGGTAGTGCTCGGGCCCGTGTTTCTCGACAATTTTTCCGGTGAAGGCGAACGGATTGGAGGTGGTAAGCATGTAGCGGGACTTCCCGATCCGAAATCCCACCGTTCCAATCACGCTGTAGAATGTGCCGACTTGGGTGCGGATATTGTAAAGGGCGTGGGTTGCCTGCACGTGCTCGTCGTACGGGCCGCCGTCCAGCACGACATGGCCCTCCGAGTCGCTGTCTCCGGTATCCGCGTCGTAAGTGATTTGGTCGGCGTGCAGGATGTAATTGCGATAGTCAATCTCGGCCCCGTCCCGCAGGTGGTAGATCGACCCGTCCTTCTCCTGATGCACCGCCCGTATGGTAACCGGTTCTTCGATCTGGCGGGCGGGGGCTGCCGGTAAAGCCGGGGGCGGCGCGGGAGCACTCTGAGGATCAGCGACCGTGTCGGCACCAGGGGGCAGCGTCTGGCTGGTTACTATCCCCCGAGCGAGAAGCAGATGACAGACCAATGCGGCCGTGATAATGATTCGAGAGCGGGTGATCATTAGCGGGATCATGAGCAGGCGATCAATCGAGCGCGCCTGCGCTACGCCAGCCGGTCTGCCAACGGGAACCAACTGACCTTAGCATGCGAGCGGCAGGCGAAGCAAAGCTCCGTATTTTTGTGGTCCTCCACGAAATGGTCTCTGGCATTTTCTGTCGGGCATGGCTTTGGCCAGACACTGGACCACTTTTTAGCGAGATTGGATTCGCCACCATCGGTTTGATGCCGGACTGGTGGTGACAGAAACCACGATTCGAGGAATGACGATCACCGGATTGACGACCACCGGATTGACGACGAGCGGGTTGACGACGAGCGGGTTGACGAATCCTCCACCCGGCGGCAATCTCGCCGTTCAGCCACTCCCCTGTGTCCCGGGCGCGGTCGAGCAGACGCGCAGCAACGCGATCGAGGCTGTGTCCTCGACACCGAACGCGTATGCGAACGCCGATTCCTGGCGCGTCGAGGTTACCGCCCGCCTCGAGCGATATCGCACGCGACGCAAGCCCCGGATGCCGCGCTATCCCTCGCTCCTGCTGCCGTTTGATTCGCCCGAGAGCTGGTCGCGTCCTACGGCACTCACTCGATTTGGCCCGGTCGAAACTGGCTCGGGGGCTGGCGCCCTCGTGCCGCCCGGAGCCGCCGAAATCTCCACGTTCGAAAATATAGAAGGGCGGTCGCCAGTCGCCGAGCCTGCCTTCTCCGAACCTCGCCCAGCCCCGGAGCAATCCGCCAAGGTCATCGAGTTCCCGCGTTCCGCCGCAATTCCGGCGTTTCACGCAAGCGACTTGGCTGATCCCGTCTTTGATCACGATCGTCCGCGCATCGTCGAAGCCCCGGAGATTCTGCCGCCGCCTCCCGCATTGGGTGGAATGCTGATCGAACCTGCGCATCAAGAACCGATCGACCGGCGAGCTGACGTTGCCTGCGCCGTTCCCTCCGCGTCGATCGTCCGGCGCGCGCTGGCGGCTCTGGTCGACAGCCTGATCCTGGCGGCGGCTCTCGCCGCGTTTGGCGCAATTTTTATTCATTGGAACCCCAGCCTGAACCCCATCCGCGGAACGCTGCCACTGCTGGCCTCTGTCCTCGGTGTGGGCGCGGTCCTACTCTGGGGGGTGTACGAATTCTTCTTTGTGGTCTACACCGGCTCGACTCCCGGGCTTCGTGCCGCCCGGCTGCGGCTGGCAGCATTGGATGGCTCGCCGCTCAATCGCCGCGCGCGTCGCTGGCGCGTGCTCGCGTCGTTTCTCTCCGCGTTTTCCGCTGGCCTCGGATATCTCTGGTGCGTTCTCGACCAGGATGGACTGTGCTGGCATGACCGAATCACGCGCACTCACGTGCAATCGGCAGCCCCACCGAAATAACTTGGCATGGCAAATGGTTCAGGTAGAAACAGGCGCATCAGCGGCGCGCTCGGGCACCCGCCTTGTTGGTCCGGAGCGCATCGTTCTCGAACGTGACAGCCGCAGCGGAAGGGCAGAGGTTCTCCAGGATGCAAACTCTTTCACATTCGAAAAGTGCTTGATCAAAATCCCGGGTGGGACGCACAAATCGGGTAATACGGCGACCGGTTCGGTGGTAGACTGCCCTCGTTCCGATCGGGTTCCCGGCCTTCTGGCTTGCCCGACCTATCCACGCTAAGCGACAGGCAATCTCGGAAATTCTTGTCTCTAGAGAGGGAGGATCGCCATGAAAGCATTCCGCACAGTCACCGTGAACTGTGTGGTTCTGCTGGCCGGGTGCGGCCTGGTTTGCGCCCAGAGCTGGACGCCGGCGGGCAAACTGAGCATCTCGATGGGCTCGGCGCTCCTGCTCACCGATGGCAGAGTCGCGGTGCAGGATAACAATTCGCGGTTGTGGTATGCCCTGACTCCCAATATCAAAGGGAGTTATTCAAGCGGCACCTGGGCCCCGTTGAAGGAGATGCCGAGCGGCTATGAACCTCTCTACTTCGCTTCCGCCGTGTTGCCGGATATGCGGCTGGCGGTTCTCGGCGGAGAATACAACAAAGGGAGTCTGGATTGGACCACACTCGGCGCCATCTATTCCCCACTCGCCAAAACCTGGCAATCGCTCGCTGCCCCTGCGGGTTGGAGCACGGTGGGCGACGCTGAAAGCGTGGTTCTTGCCGATGGCACCTGGATGGTTGCGGATTGCTGCACCACCCAGGCTGCATTGCTCGATGCCGCTACCCTGACTTGGACGATCACCGGCACTGGCAAGAATGACAGCAACGATGAGGAAGGTTGGACGCTGCTGCCAAACGGCGAAGTGCTCACGGTCGATACAAACACCGGCACCGAGTACTCCGAGATCTACAATCCCGCCACCGGCTCCTGGAGCCCCGCCGGCAATACCGTCGCGCAAGTTGTAAATTACAGCGTTCACGAAATCGGACCCGCGGTTCTTCGCCCCGACGGTACCGTCCTGCAAACGGGCGCGACCGGCCAGAATGCCATCTATGACTCCACCACTGGAATCTGGTCTGCGGCGCCGAACTTTCCGCTGAACGCCGCCGGTCATCAACTGGAAATCGCCGACGGTCCCGCTGCTCTACTGCCGAGCGGAAACGTGCTCTGCATGACCAGCCCCGGCGTGTACGCCGAGGGAGTTGAATTCTTCGAATGGAATGGCACGACCTTCACAGCCGTGCCGGGAACGCCGAACTCACCGACGGATAGTTCCTATTATGGCCGCATGGTGGTGTTGCCGACCGGGCAGATCCTGCTGACCGATGGCACGGGCGACGTGTATCTCTATAACTCGGTGGGAAGTCCGGATCCCGCCTGGGCGCCGACCATCACCACCTTCCCCGCGACACTGACTCCAGGCGCGACCTATACGCTGAGTGGAACGCAGCTGAACGGACTCTCCCAGGGCGCCATGTACGGCGATGATTCCCAGTCCGCCACCAACTATCCTCTGATTCAAATCATCAACGACGCCACCGGGGATGTGTATTATGCCCGCACTCACGACTTCAGCTCCATGGGCGTGGCTACCGGCTCGGCCATCGTCTCCACTGAATTTGACGTGCCCAAGAAAATTGGAAAGGGAGCGAGCCAGTTGGTGGTGGTCACCAACGGTATCCCCTCAACTCCGGCGAGCGTCACCGTCAACTAAGTTCGTAGAGTCGGAGCGAGGCCGGGCGGCAAGACCGTCGGGCTTTCTCTGCCCCCTTCGACTATCGGACCAGATTTTCGAGCGCCGTTTTCAACTCGCGAAAGCGAAACCGATAGCCGCTCGACCCGAGCTTCCCCGGTTGAACGCGCTGGCTCGCGAGCAACATCTCTTCTGCCGCTTGCTTCCCGAAAACCAGCCGCAGCGCAAACCCGGGCACCGGAAAAATCGCCGGACGGCTCAGCACTGACGCCAGCACCTTGGTGAAGTCCGCGTTCCGCACCGCATTCGGTGCCACCAGATTCACTGGACCGGCGAGCGACTCCGTGCGCATTGCGTGATGAATTCCGCCTGCGATATCGTCGACATGAATCCAGCTCCACCATTGCCGCCCCGATCCAATCCGGCCGCCCAGGCCCAGTTTGAACGGGGTTAGCATCTTTGCCAGCGCCCCGCCTTTTGCGCTCAAGACCAGCCCAATGCGGATGTTCACCACCCGTATGCCGGCCTTGGTCGCAGCCTGGGTAGCTTGCTCCCACTCGCTACAAACCTCGGGCAGAAATCCTCGCCCAAGCGGACTGTTCTCTCCCAGAACTTCATCCCCCCGATCCCCGTAGAACCCAATCGCCGACGCACAAACCAGCACGCGAGGCTTCAACTCAGCCTCGGCCAACGCCCGCGTCAGGTGGCGCGTTCCGAGCACACGGCTGTCGCGAATCGCATTCTTTTTTTCGTCGGTCCAGCGTCCCACCAGGCTTTCCCCGGCCAGGTGGACCACCGCATCGAACCCCGACACCGATGCCCGAGGCACCGGAGCCATCGGATCCCAGAAAGCCTCCGCCGCATTCCGCGCCGGTCGCCGCACCAGCCGCACAATCTCTGTCTCCCGAGGTTCGAACGAAGCCAGAAGCGCGGTCCCAATCGGCCCCGAACCCCCGCTCAACAAAATGCGATCCACAAGGCGCCTCCCTCCATGCGTTCTGCCCAGAGCCCAAACCGCTTTGCTTCGTTTTGTAAACTAGGTTTGATCATCGATCATCGATCATTGATCATTGATCATTGATCATTGAACATTGATCATTGAACATCGATCAATGGGTTGACCCACATCATAATGCCAATGCGAATGCCCTGTTCATTCTCGACAAGGCTGGCCGCGTCGTCGCTCCCAGACCCTGAGAAAGAAACTGCAATTGGAACCGGGCGACACGCTCGAACTAGAAAGCGGCGGTGAGCACTCCGCCCAGCCTATGGTGCGGCGCCTCTCCAGAATGAGCGTGGCTAAGAAGGGCTTTTCCCGTGTTCCCCCGCTGAAATAGCC
>Ga0302324_100002761_pt1 | contig 40010 bp, 35 predicted proteins | sample Palsa_T0_1_FD_201949 | JGI IMG/M metagenome (GOLD analysis project Ga0302324, IMG submission 201949) | Peat permafrost microbial communities from Stordalen Mire near Abisko, Sweden - Palsa_T0_1 | ecosystem: Environmental > Terrestrial > Soil > Palsa > Peat permafrost | place: Sweden: Abisko...
GGGCCGCCGTAGGTGTCGAGATGAATTTTGTAGGGTGATGCCATTGCTTGACCTCGCCGTTCAGAGTTTCCAATCGTGCGATCTTCCTGCCCAATTATTCTATCGCGTACGGAAAAGCCTCGGGTCTGAAGACCCGAGCTACAGCAATACGTAACGTCCTGCTGTAGCCCGCCTCTTCAGAGGCGGGAGTTTTCTGCCGCGGCGCCAATCATTCTGCCTGGCTCGCGGCGCGTAGCGCACTAACTTCCGCGCGCTTCTCTTTCCAGTTGAACACGGCTTCGCGGACGCGCGCCATCGTTTTTTGCGCGACTTCGCGAGCCCTCACGGAACCTTCGTCGAGAATGTGCAATACCTTGTCCGGGTGCGCGGCGTATTCTTCGCGGCGCGCGCGGACCGGTTCGATCCACTTGATCAAGTTATCGCCCATCGCCGTTTTGCAGTCCGTGCAGCCAATGCCAGCGCTGCGGCAACCGGCCGCGGCCCAAGCCAGCGTTTCGGGCGGCGAGAACAATTTGTGCCAGTCGTAAACCGGGCAGATATCCGGATTGCCTGGATCGGTGCGGAGTTTGCGCGCGGGATCGGTCACCATCTTCTTCAACTTGGCGCGGATCGATTCGTCCAATTCGCTGAGCGAAATGAAGTTGGCGTAGCTTTTCGACATTTTTCTGCCATCGGTTCCGGGGATGCGTGGAGTTTGCGTCAACAGCGAGCCCGGCTCGCGAAGAATCGCCGATCGGCTGAAAAAGTGGCCGTATTCCTTTAGCGAATCCAGGAAGTTTTCGACTCCTTGTTCCAGCGCTTGCTTGCGAAGAAGATCGGCCACTTCCCTCTTTTGCTCGTCCGTGAAGGGTTTGCCGTTCGAGGGCAGGGCCTTGGCATCATGCACGTGGCGCGCCAGGAAATTCAGATTTGTGGGCGCAAACAGTCCCGGCTTGATTCTGAATCCGTAGAAGAAATCGAAGCGCCGGACGATTTCTCGAGACAATTCGATGTGCGCGACTTGATCTTCGCCGACGGGTACGAGGTCGGCGTCATAGATGACAATGTCGGCCGACTGCAACACGGGATAGCCGAGGAAACCGTAGGTGTGTAGGTCCTTGTCCTTCACGTTGTCGAGGGCTTCTTTGTATGTGGGTACGCGTTCGAGCCAGCCTAGCGGCGTGACCATCGATAGTAGCAACTGGAGCTCGGCGTGTTCGGGGACGGAGGACTGTAGGAACAGCGTGCACTTCGACGGGTCGAGGCCTGAGGCTAGCCAGTCCGTGGCGATTTCGATTGTGTTTTGCGCGACTTGGGAAGTGTCGGCGTAATCCGATGTGAGCGCGTGCCAATCGGCTACGAAAAAGAAACATTCGTATTCTTCTTGATTGTTCTGGAGCTTGACCCAATTTTCCAGGGCACCGAAAAAGTGGCCGATGTGGAGGCGCCCGGTGGGGCGCATGCCGCTTAACACTCGTTTCTTGTGTTCCACGCTACGTGTTTCTCCTAAATTCCAAGGGCGCCCCGGTGCTGTAGCCCGGGTCTTCAGACCCGGGGGGTTCTGCCCGGGGGCCGGGATTGCCGTTCACAGCGAAAAACCCTCGCTGACGAGGGGTTTGCTTGGCGGCTCGACTTTTGCTTGCACTTGCAGAAAGACCCCGCCTCTGAAGAGGCGGGCTACAGCGTGCTTAACAAATCGCGCGCGATGATCATGCGCTGGATTTCGCTGGTGCCTTCGTAGATGGTGATGACGCGCGCGTCGCGGTACATGCGCTCGACATCCGATTCGCGCGAATAGCCTTGGCTGCCGTGGATTTGCACGGCTTTGTAGACGGCGCGGTTCACCATTTCTCCGGCATACAATTTTGCGCGCGAGGCGTTGGGGCCGAGGCGCGGGGCGCCGGTGTCGCGCATCCACGCGGCGTGATGCACCAGGGCTCGCGCGGCTTCGATTTCCGTTTGCATATCGGCGAGCATCCATTGTACCGCCTGGAAGTCGCCGATGGTTTTTCCAAATGCGCGGCGCTCTTTCGCGTATGCCACCGATGCCTCGAATGCTCCCTGCGCGATGCCGACGGCTTGCGCGGCGATGCCGACGCGGCCGCCGTCCAAAAGCTCCAGCGCGATCTTCAGGCCCTGGCCTTCTTCGCCCAGACGATTTCCTTCCGGGACTTCGCAATCGGTGAAGGTGATTTCGGCCGAGCGCGAAGTGCGTAGTCCCATCTTATCCTCGTAACGCGCCACTCGGAAACCGGGAAATGAAGGCTCGACGAGAAATGCCGTCACACCCTTGGCGCCCGCCGGCGGGTCCGTTTTTGCAAAGACGACGTAGAGCCCGGCCTCGCCGCCATTCGTGACCCAAGATTTCGTTCCGTTTAGGCGATAGACACTGCCTTCGCGCGCCGCGGATACGGCGATTGCGGCGGCGTCAGAGCCGGCTTGCGGCTCGGTCAGGCAGAACGCGCCCAGGATTTCGCCGTGCGCCAGGCTGGAAAGATATTTTTGCTTTTGCGCCTCGCTGCCATATTTGTACAACGGCAAGACGGCTAGAGAATTGGTGACGCTTAGCGCCACGGCCATCGCCGCGTCCACGCGGGCGACTTCTTCGAGCATCAGGACGTAGGAGATGGTGTCTGCGCCGAGGCCGCCCCAGGATTCGGGGATCAGCATGCAGCAGCAGCCCAGTTCGCCAAGCTTGCGCAGTTCGTCGCCGGCAAATTTTTCTTCGCGGTCGCGGGCGCGAATCGTCGGGCGGACTTCGGCTTCCATGAATTGACGGAGGGTGTCTCGAATCAGGCGTTGGTCGTCGGTGAGGGAAAAGTCCATCGAGTCGCGGGCGGGTCGATGCTAGCACATGTAGGACGGGCTTCAGACTGTCTTCTTTTGACTCTTGCTGGTGCCGCGAAGGTTAAAACCTGACAGGCTGAAGCCCGTCCTACTAAATTCACATCTTCAGCAATTCGCGCAGGTGCCGGGTTTGCGCGCGGCTGACGGGGACTTCCGAGCCGCGTTTGTCGTCCATTTTGAGCATGTAGCTGGACTTGAACCACGGAACCACTTCCTTGATGTGGTTGATGTTGACGAGGTAGGAGCGGTGCGCGCGCCAGAAGACGTCGGATTCGAGCGTGGTTTGCAGCTCTTCGATCGTTCGATAGTTCGAGATCCCTTCGACTTCGCGCGCTACAACGGTGATGGTGCCGTCCTCGATGGAGGCGAAGATGACGTCTTCGGCGTCCACCAGGAAAAGGCGCTGCTGCGTTTTCACCAGCAATTTTACCGGCGGGGCTTTCGCCGATCCGATTTGATTGACTAGAGTTTCTAGGCGCTCGCTCGGCGATGCTTCGGCTTCGAGCGCTTTTTTCGCGCGCTGGATGGCGCGGGCCAGGCGATGCTTTTCGATCGGCTTGAGGACGTAATCGATGGCGTTCACTTCGAAGGCCTGCACGGCATAATTGTCATACGCCGTGGCGAATACGATTTGAGGGAGTTTTCCTTTGCGGTCCATCAACTTCTTGATCACGCCGAAGCCGTTGAGGCCGGGCATCTGCACGTCGAGGAAGACGAGGTCTGGGGAATGTTCCTTGATGAGGGCCAGCGCTTCGACGCCGTTTTTGCCCTGGCCGACCAAATGCACGTCGGGAAAGCTCTTCAGCAGGAAAGCCAGTTCGTCGCGCGCGGGCTTTTCGTCGTCGACGATGAGTGTGTTGATCGGCATGAAGGGATACCAGTGGCGCAAGGAAAGTATATGCGAGCGGTACCGTGCGTTCAACCAGCGGAAGGGCCGCTTCCCTGTTAAGATTTTGAGGCGATTCAGAGGAAGTGGAACAGGCTTCAGCAGTAGGACGGGCTTCAGCCTGTCGGGGTTGGCGAGAGGTTAGCGGCTCTTTGCCACAACCAAAAGCGACAGGCTGAAGCCCGTCCTACTGCTGAAGCCTGTTCCACTAGTTACCCGGAGGACGACTTGGCAAAGAAAACCGCAAAGATTCTCAAGAGCGAAGTTCTCTATCAAGGCAAAGTGTTTCGCTTGCAGCGCGACACGGTGATCGAGCCGGGCGGCGTCGAGGCCGTGCGGGACATCATCGTGCATCCGGGATCGGTGGTCGTGCTTCCGATTTTCGACGATGGGCGCGTATTGCTCATTCGCCAATACCGGCACTCGGTGGGTGAATTTTTGTGGGAACTGGTGGCGGGACGCAAGGAGCCGAACGAGACGCCGCTGGCCGGCGCGAGGCGGGAACTTCTCGAGGAGACAGGGTACAGGGCTAAGCGCCTGCGCAAATTAATGCGCGTCGTTCCTACTCCCGGCTTTGTGAACGAATGGATGTGGATATTCGCGGCCGAGGGACTCACGGCGGGCGCGGCGCAGCCCGAGGAGGACGAAAAAATCACGCCGCGCATTTTTACCTTGCAGGAAGCGGAGAAGATGATCGAGCGAGGAACCTTGCGCGACGCGAAATCCATTTGCGGGCTTCTTTACTATGCGCGATTTCGGAAGAGGGGTCGGCGAGCCTAGGTGGGGGCAGGAAGAGTTGAGAGTTGGAATTGGAACTTCGAGGGCTGGGATTCGAATTGAAATTTCAAATCTCAAATTTGAAATCCGCGACTGGACGTAAAAGGTTTTGCGCGTTCCCCGCGAGTCTTGCCAGGAACATTTCGCGCTTCCGTTTGCCATTCCAAATTCATTTCCGGAAATTTATTTTTTAAAATAGATGTTCTTCGCTTGAAACATGAACGCGTGTAGCATAGGATTTGCGCAAGTATGTTCTCCGTGAAAATATTTCGGAGAGAAAGGCGGACATGAGCGTAAAGGATTTCATCAAGCACCAATTCCGGCATTTCAATGCGGCAGTCGTTGTGGATGCATCGGAAGCCTACCTCGCGCATCTGGCGCGCGGCGGAAAGATGTTCGTAACCATGGCGGGAGCGATGAGTACGGCGGAACTGGGGCTGTCGCTCGCGGAAATGATTCGGCAGGACAAGGTGCACGGAATTTGCACGACGGGAGCGAACCTGGAAGAAGACATTTTCAATCTCGTCGCGCACAACCATTACAAGCGCGTGCCGAATTATCGCAATTTGAGCGACGCTGAGGAAGTGGCGCTGCGCGATCGCGGCATGAACCGCGTCACCGACACTTGCATCCCGGAAGAAGAGGCCATGCGGCGGATCGAGCGCCAAGTCTTGAAGCTGTGGCAACAGGCGGACCGGGAAAAGCAGCGCTACTTTCCGTACGAGTATATGTACCAACTGATTCGCGGCGGGCTCATCAAGGAATCCTACCAAATCGATCCGAAGGATTCGTGGGTGATCGCGGCCTGCGAAAAAAATCTGCCGATTTTCACGCCGGGCTGGGAAGATTCGACGCTCGGCAATATTTTTGTGGCCAATGTGGTGCGCGGCGATGTGTCCACGTTTCAAGTCGTGAAATCCGGCGTGGAGCAGATGGCCTGCCTGATCGAGTGGTACCGGCAGAGTTCCGCCAACGAATCGATCGGGTTTTTCCAGATTGGCGGCGGCATCGCGGGGGATTTTCCCATCTGCGTCGTGCCGCTGATCACGCAGGACCTGCGCGAGAAGTGCCGCCTGTGGGGCTACTTCTGCCAGATTTCCGACAGCACGACGTCGTACGGCTCCTACAGCGGCGCGGTGCCTAACGAAAAAATCACCTGGGGGAAACTGGAAGCGGCCACGCCGCGATTCGTGATTGAATCCGACGCTTCGATCGTCGCGCCGCTGATATTCGCTTACATCCTCGGCCAGTAGCAATTCGCGCGGCAATGGCGATTCGCCGCGCGAGTGTAGCGGCCACCTTTAGGTGGGCATGTTTGAGTCGCGCAAGTGTCCACCTGAAGGTGGGCGCTACATGACCCACGTTCGCGGGACACGCACATGGAAAATCGTGAAGTCGCCCGCATCCTGCGGGAAACGGCGCAACTGCTCGAAATCGATGGCGCCATGATCGGGCGCTATCGCAGCTACGAACGCGTCGCCGAACTCCTGGGCGGCTTGCCCGAATCGATCGAAGAGCTGGCCAAGGACCGCGCCAAGCTGATGGAACTTCCCGGCGTCGGCGACGGCATGGCCGACCACATCGCGGAAGTCCTCAAGACCGGTGACTATTCCCTGCGCGCCAAGCTCCTGAAAAAATATCCCGCCACGATTCTAAACCTTCTCGAACTGCAATCGCTCGGACCGAAGAAAGTCGCGTTCCTCTGGAAGGCGTTCAAATCCGGGACGGTCGAGGAAGTGGAGAAACTCGCGCGCGACGGCAAGTTGCGCGATCTGCCCGGCTTCGGCGAAAAAAGCGAAGAAAATATTTTGAAGGCAATCGAGGTGTACAAGAAGGCAGCCGGACGCTTTCTCATCAACACGGCGGCGGAAGAGGCGGAGAAGCTTGTCGCCTACATCGGCGCGTTCGGAAAGCCGATCGAAGCCGTTACCCCCGCGGGATCCCTGAGGCGCGGGAAGGAAACTGTAGGCGATCTGGACTTGCTCGTGACGATCCCTTCCGGAAAGTACAAACCGGAAACGGTGGAAGCGATCGCGCAGCACATCCTGCACTGCCCGGAACTCGATCAGAAACTGGCGCACGGGGAAAACAAAGTCAGCTTCGTATTGAAGAGCGGGATGCAAGTGGACGTTCGGATTCTGGAAAAAGAAAGTTTTGGCGCCGCACTGCTGTATTTCACAGGGTCGAAGGAGCACAACGTGGCCCTGCGCGGTCGCGCGAACAAGATGGGCCTCACGCTCAATGAATACGCCCTGGCGACATTGAAAGGCGAGCGGCCCGTGGCTCGCGCGACAGAGGAAGAGATCTACGCCAAGCTGAAGCTCGATTATATTCCGCCGGAACTGCGCGAAAACACGGGCGAGATCGATGCCGCCGAGGAGCATCGCCTGCCCCACCTCGTCGAGCTAGCGGACATGCGTGGCGATTTACAAATGCACACGACGGCGAGCGACGGCAGGAACTCAATCGAAGAGATGGCCCTTGCCGCGAAAGAACTCGGCTACGAATATATTTCCCTGACCGATCACAGCAAGGCGGTGACGGTCGCGAACGGGCTCGACGAGAAGCGCACGCTCGAGCAGATCAAAAAGATCCATGCGGTCAATGCCAAGAACCTGGGGATTCGAATCCTCGCCAGCAGCGAAGTGGACGTTTTGAAGAATGGAAAGCTTGATCTGCATGACGAGGTGCTCGCGCAGCTGGACGTCGTGCTCGTTTCAGTCCATTCCTATATGAACTTGGAGCGCGCCGAGATGACCGACCGAATATTGGCGGCCATCGAAAACCCCTACACGCAGATTGTCGGACATCCTACGGGCCGGCTGGTTCTTCGCCGCGATGCCTACGCGTATGACATGGAGCGCGTCCTGGACGCGGCGCACAAATACGGCGTCGTGATGGAGTGCAACGCGTCCCCGGAACGGCTGGATCTGAAAGACACGCACTTGCGCATGGCGAAAGAGCGCGGCGTGAAAATCGTGATCTCCACTGACGCACACACGACGCGCGGCCTGCAAGCCATGCGCTACGGCGTGCAAATGGCCCGGCGCGGCTGGATCGAAAAGAAGGACGTGATCAACACATTGAGCCTGGAAAAGCTGCTCGCCTCTTTGAAGTCAAAACCCGGCGTCGCCACGCACGCCAAGAGCACCACCGCCTCGGCCTCGGCGCGGGCTTCCACCAGAACGCGCAAATCTAACTGAGCCTAGCCGAGGTTCCGCGTTGCAAATCTTCGGGCGTTCGCGCATGATACTTGGTTTGCGCGCAAGGAACCGCGGCTATCGTGCCGGGTGGAGAGAAGCCGCACGCTGCTTCCGGGTTCCACACAAACTTTGAAAGCGACTGGAGAAATGAGTATGCGGAAGTCCGCGGGCATTGCCTTGCCGAAGGGAAAACTGGGAGTCCTGACCGTCGGCATGGGTGCGGTGGCCACAACATTCATGGCCGGAGTGGATCTGGTGCGGCGAAAGAAATCGCTGCCGATTGGATCTCTGACGCAACTGGGAACCATTCGCCTCGGGAAACGCACCGAAGGGCGCGCCCCGGCGATCAAGGATTTCGTGCCGCTGGCAACCCTCGACGACATCGTGTTTGGCGGCTGGGACATTTTTCCGGACAGCGCATATGAAGCCGCCAAGAACGCGGCGGTCCTCGGCCCGGAACACCTGGCCGAAGTGAAAAAGTTTTTGAGCAAGATTCGGCCGATGAAGGCCGCATTCGACCAGAATTACGTGAAAAGGCTTTCCGGCACGCACGTGAAAAAAGGACGCAACAAATATGAATTGGCGCTGCAAATCCGCGACGACATCCAGAAATTCCAAAAGAAAAACAAGGTCTCGCGAACGGTCGTGATCTGGTGCGGCTCAACGGAGATTTTTCTCAAGCCGCACGCCGTCCACGAGACGCCCGAAAAATTCGAGGCCGCGATGAAGGAAAATCATCCCTCGATCGCGCCTTCCATGCTATACGCCTGGGCCGCGATCACCAGCGGCGTGCCCTTTGCCAATGGCGCTCCCAATTTGACCGTGGATATCCCCGCGATCGTCGCTCTCGCCAAGCAGCACGGCGTGCCCATCTGCGGCAAGGATTTCAAGACCGGCCAAACTTTGATGAAGACGATTCTCGCCCCCGGTTTCAAAGCGCGCCTCCTGGGAATGAACGGCTGGTTCTCAACCAATATCCTCGGCAATCGCGACGGCGAAGTTCTCGACGATCCCGAATCCTTCAAGACCAAGGAAGAATCCAAGCTCGGCGTGCTCGAATACATTCTCCAGCCCAAACTTTATCCCGACTTGTATGGGAAAATTCACCACAAGATCCGCATCGTTTACTATCCGCCGCGCGGCGACAACAAAGAGGGATGGGACAATATCGACATCTTCGGCTGGTTGGGCTACCCCATGCAGATCAAGGTCGATTTCCTGTGCCGCGATTCGATCCTGGCGGCGCCCATCGTACTCGATCTAATTCTCCTCCTCGATCTGGCCAAGCGCGCCGGCATGCGCGGCATTCAGGAATGGCTCAGCTTCTATTTCAAATCTCCCATGTGCGCGCCGGAACTGTATCCCGAGCACGACCTCTTTATTCAGTCGATGAAGCTGAAGAACACGCTGCGCTGGATGATGGGCGAGGATTTGATTACTCACCTCGGCCAGGAATATTACGACTAATCCCGCTATCGTTGCATAAGGTTTGAGTGGCGCGGGCTTCAGCCTGCGGATTTTTGTCCGAGATGGACAAACCCCCGCAGGCTGAAGCCTGCGCCACTTAAAGCCAATCGACTCAGTTCGAAGCACGTTCCACAAAGACATCAATATTTCATAAAGATTCCAGATATCAGCAATCCAAATTTTGATCATCCAAAAACTTGACTATGCTTCCGCCGTTCCGTTAGATTCGCGCTTCGATCCAGTGGAGGGCCACTTTACCCGTCAAATCCGTCACCCAAGGAGAGCGAATGGACGCAAAAGGCGTATTGGAATTTGCGAAGAAGCAGGGCGCGAAGATCCTCGATCTTCGGTTCGTTGACGTCCCCGGAATCTGGCAGCACGTCAGTTATCCCATCGGTGAGCTCGAGGAGAGTTCCTTCAAGGAAGGATTCGGCTTCGATGCCAGTTCGATCCGCGGATGGGCCTCGATCCACGAATCGGACATGCTCCTGATCCCCGACCCAAATACGGCATTCATGGATCCCTTCCTAACCATTCCCACGCTGGTGATGATCGGCGACGCCACCGATCCACCATCGCAAAAGCCGTACCATCGCGATCCGCGCCACGTCGTCAAGCGCGCCGACGCGTATTTGAAATCCACGGGGATTGCGGACACCGCCTACTTCGGAGCGGAAGCGGAATTCTTTATCTTTGACAGCGTTCGATTTGACTCCGCGCCGCAGCACAGCTTCTATTACGTCGATTCCGACGAAGGCCGCTGGAACACGGGCCGCGCGAATGAGGGCGACTATAAGAATCTCGGCTATCGCACGCGCTACAAGGAAGGCTACTTCCCCGTTCCGCCCGCCGATCACTATCAGGATCTGCGCTCGCAGATGGTTTTGAACATGATGGCCATCGGCATGGACGTCGAGTGCCAGCACCATGAAGTGGCCACCGGCGGCCAGGCCGAAATCGACTTGCGCTTCAACACGCTGCTGAATTCCGCCGACAACATGATGAAATACAAATACATCATCAAGAACACGGCGGCCAAAGCCGGGAAGACGGTCACCTTCATGCCCAAGCCGATTTTCTCGGACAACGGCTCGGGCATGCACACGCACCAATCGCTGTGGAAGGATGGCAAGCCTCTATTCGCAGGGGATGGCTACGCGGGACTTTCGCAACTGGCGCTGTGGTACGCCGGCGGACTGCTGAAGCACGCCCGCGCTCTCGCCGCCTTCATCGCTCCCGGCACGAATTCGTACAAGCGCTTGGTGCCCGGCTACGAAGCCCCGGTGAACTTGGCGTATTCGCGCCGCAACCGTTCGGCGGCGGTGCGCATTCCCGTGTATTCGGAAAGCCCCAAGGCCAAGCGCCTTGAGTTCCGCCCACCCGACCCGTCGTGCAATCCCTACCTGGCGTTCTCGGCGATGCTGATGGCGGGTCTCGATGGCGTCAAGAACAAGATCGATCCTGGCCAACCGCTCGACAAGGACATTTTCGAACTCGACGCGGAAGAAGCGGCCAAAATTCCGTCGATGCCAGGCTCGCTCGAGGAAGCGCTCGGCGAACTCAGCAAGGACAACAAGTTCCTGCTCGAGGGAAATGTATTCACCGCGGAATTCGTTGAGCTGTGGATCAACTACAAGAAAAAAACGGAAGCGGATCCCGTCCGTATGCGCCCGCATCCTTACGAGTTCCACCTTTATTACGATATCTAGAGTTGTGTGGCGACTAAGTCGTCACGACGTATACATTGTCCTGGCCTCACGAAAACGCCTCCGGCCAGTTCGTCGGAGGCGTTTTTTCCATTCAAACGGCGATCCGAGGACGGGGCCATCCTCTCCCTGCTATGCTTGAGCGGGTGCCAATCGTAGCTCGTATGGCGCCCGTCCTTGAATTTCGCTCGATGGACGAAAACATGAAGCAATTCAAGCGAATCACAGTGGACCCTAAGCAAATGGGAGGAGCCCCGTGCATTCGGGGCTTGCGCATCCCTGTCACTACAGTTGCGGGGATGGTCAGCGAGGGGATGACAGGTGCCCAGATTCTGAAGGCCTACCCGGGCCTCGAGCTTGCGGATATTCGAGAAGCGCTCCGCTATGCGGTCGAGAATATCTTTCCCGATTTAACCGAGCAGCAACTGGATGGCATTCGCCAGCAAGTCTTAAGCGGCCCTAAGGCTCTCGAGACAGGCAAATTCAGAGAATATGAAGGCCGCGAGGGCCTAAAAAAGCTTGCGGACAAGGTAAAGAAGGCAGGACGATTTCGGACCAAGTCCCGGAGGGACGGCAGATCGTAGCCCACCGCGGGAGCGGTGGGGACGCCGAGAGGAAAGACCGGAAGCCCCAGAGGGGCGGCACATTCCTGTTCGAACTCACGCCTAACCCAACACGTATTTCGGATCGTATTCCACGCCATGTTTCTTGAGGATTGCGCGAAATTCTTCCTCGAAGCTGAATTTGCGGTGATGAGCCTCTTGGGTGCGAATATATCGCGCCACGGCATCGAGATTCGATGAGCTGGCGCTGAAAGCTCCGTATCCCTCCTGCCAGAGGAATTCGATTCCCTGTTCACCCATCCATTTCGATGAATTGCCCTTCAGGAATTGAACGGCTTTGGCTAGCGCAAGTTTTGGGGAGAGATGGAATAAGATGTGGACGTGATTTTCCGTGCCGCCAATGGCGACGGCAATCATTTCGTAATTCTTGCTGACCCCTGCAAGATAGGCCCACAACTTCGGTTGCATTTCTTTCTGAATAATATTGCGGCGTTCCTTTGTGCTGAAGACCAAATGAATGTGGTTCCGCGTGTACGAATGGGCCATTGTGCCGCCCCTCCGGGGCTTAATCCTATCGCATCTCCTGCCCCCACCGCTCCTGCGGTGGGCTACGATATTTCGTCCCTCCAGGACTTTCGGAAGAGAACAGGCCCCGTTCAGTGCGCCCGGTATCTACCTGACTCCTCGCGTCGTTTCAGATTGGGGGCGCTTCGTTTTGAATTTTTATTCAATATTTTATTGGCCTTGCTGTGTCTTCAGACCTTCGGGTGTGCTATTCTCTTCCATTCGCGTCACTGCTTGGAAAATCCACAGAGGAATATAGACATGAAGTCATTTTATAACGGCAGGGCCATTCCGTCCGACGGGCAGGCGATTCAGTTTGCGGGAGGAAAATTCGTCATACCCGACAGGCCCATCATTCCCTACATCGAGGGCGACGGAACGGGGCGGGACATTTGGAAGGCGTCGCAGCGCGTGTTTGACGCCGCCGTCGATCTTGTGTACAGCGGCAAGCGGAAGATCGCGTGGTTTGAAGTGTTCGCGGGGGAAAAGGCGTACAACGAATTCAAGCAATGGCTGCCGGATGAGACCGTCGAGGCGGTGCGCGATTTCCGGATTTCGATCAAGGGGCCGTTGACAACCCCGGTGGGCGGCGGCATTCGCTCGCTCAACGTCACGCTGCGGCAGGTGCTCGATCTGTATGCTTGCGTGCGCCCGGTGCGCTATTTCCAGGGCGTCGCTTCTCCCGTGAAGCATCCCGAGCGGATGGATGTGGTGGTATACCGCGAAAATACCGAGGATGTTTATATTGGCATCGAGTGGCGATCCGGAACGCCGGAAGTGAAAAAGCTGATCGAATTTCTGAATAAAGAAATGCTCGGAGGCGGGCCAAAAAAGATTCGCACCGATTCCGGTGTGGCCATCAAGCCAATCTCCCCGTTTGGCACGAAGCGGCTGATGCGCCGCGCCATCCAGTACGCGCTCGACAATAAAAAGCGCGTCGTCACCATCATGCACAAGGGCAACATCCAGAAGTTTACCGAGGGGGCGTTTCGCGACTGGGGCTATGAACTGGCGGCCGAGGAATTCCGCGGCCAAACCGTCACCGAGCGGGAGACCTGGATCCTCGGCAATCGGGATAAAGATCCGAGCATCACCATTGAGCAAAATGCGGCGCTTGTCGAGCCGGGGCTGGAGCAGGCCACGGACGCGTTCCGGAAATCCGTGTTCGAAGAAGTGAAATCGGTGCTCGACAAGATCTACGAGATACACGGCCAGGGCAAGTGGAAGCAGAAGCTGCTCATCAACGACCGCATCGCCGACTCCATTTTTCAGCAGGTCATCACGCGCGCCGACGAGTATCAAGTCATCGCCGCGCCCAATCTGAACGGCGATTATATTTCCGACGCCTGTGCCGCGCAGGTCGGCGGCCTGGGCATGGCGCCCGGCGCCAACATCGGCGACGGTTACGGCTGCTTCGAGGCCACGCACGGCACCGCGCCGAAATATGCCGATAAGGACGTGATCAACCCGAGTTCGGTAATGCTCTCCGGCGTGATGATGTTTGAATTCATGGGCTGGAACGAAGTGGGTAAGCTGATCGAGACGGGGATCGAGCGCACCATTGGACAGAAGCGGGTCACGTACGATCTCGAACGGTTGATGGACGGCGCGACGAAGCTGGGTACTTCGCAATTCGCGAGCGCCATCATCGAGAACATGCAGTCCCTGGCAGTCGCAAAGTAGGGAATCGGAAGTTAGAAGTTAGAAGTTTGAAGTTTGAAGTTTGAAAAGGCTTCGTTTCCAGCGAATCCTGAGCAAAGGTTTGTCATTCCGAGCGAAGCGAGGAATCTCTCTTGGGTTTGGTTGTCGGCGAGATTCCTCGGCACGCGGCGTGCCTCGGAATGGCAGCGTTAAGGGTGGCAGCGAATCATCCGCCGCGCAGTTCAATACATTTCAACCAATACAGGAGAAACGTACTCATGCGCAAGAAAGTCACGGTTGTGGGCGGCGGATTCGTGGGATCGACGACGGCGCAGCGCATTGTGGATCTCGAGCTGGCCGATGTGGTGCTGACCGACATTCTCGACGGTCCGCCCGCGGGCAAAGCGCTCGACATGGTCGAATCCACTCCCATCACGGGATCGGATGCGCGCGTCACGGGAATTTCCACGGCCTCGGGAGACTACAAGGAAACGGCCAACAGCGATATCGTCGTCGTCACCGCGGGCTTCCCGCGTAAACCGGGGATGAGCCGCGACGATCTCTTAAAGGCCAACTTCGACGTCATCAAAGCCGTCGTAGAACAGGTCGTGAAATATTCGCCGCATGCGATCCTGATTATGGTCACGAATCCGCTCGACGCCATGGTGCAGGCGGCCTTCAAAGTCAGCGGTTTTTCCAAGAATCGCGTGATGGGGATGGCCGGCGTTCTCGATTCCGCGCGCATGAGTTCGTTTGTGGCCATGGAGTTGGGCGTCTCGGTCGAAAACGTAAATTCCTTCGTGCTAGGCGGGCATGGCGATGACATGGTGCCTCTCGCGCGCTACTCGACCGTCGCCGGCATTCCCCTCCCCGACCTCTTGCCGCCCGACCGCATCGCGGCCATTGTGGAGCGCACCCGCAAAGGCGGCGCCGAAATCGTCAATCTCCTGAAAACCGGTTCGGCGTACTACGCGCCGTCCGCGGCCGTCGTCGAAATGGTCGAGGCGATTCTGAAAGACAAGAAGAAAATTCTTCCCTGCGCCGCTTATCTCGAAGGCGAATACGGCATTCAGGGATTGTACGTCGGCGTGCCAGTGAAATTAGGGGCGCGCGGCGTCGAGCAAATCATCGAGATCAAACTTACCGCGGAAGAAAAGGCCGCGCTGGACAAGTCCGCGGCTTCCGTGCGCGAGCTGGTGACGATTCTGGGAGTGGCGTAGCTTTTAGTAGGACGGGCTTCAGCCTGTCGGGCTTTGAAGTTACGCGCGATCAAAACCCGACAGGCTGAAGCCCGTCCTACTCACCCATAGAATTTCAGGCGCGGCCAAGCTTGTTCCAGCGTCATTTTCGGTTTCCGGCAGATATAGACGGGCAGATTGTTTTCCTCGGGAATCGCGTATTCGTTGTTGATGGTCGTGGCAAGTTCAATCTGCCCGAAAATCGGCTTCAAATCCTCGATCGGCATTCCCACCGCGATCACCACTTCCCCAGTATATTGCTGCGGTCCCCACAAGAAATAATTGTTTTGCCCGCTGATGGCATGCGGCAGCCCCAGCGCCGGACCGAAATAATCGATCGCGCCGGCCTGCCCGTAATTCTTGGCCAGGATCGCCACACGCGCTTGATCGTCCGGGGAAAGCGAGTGATACACAACCGCGACCGCATCCGCTTGCTGCGGCCAGCCCATCATATCGGCGTACATCTGGGGCAATTTTCCACTCGGCTCTTTTTCCACTTGCACCTGGTCCACATCCCAGAAATGCGCGTAAGCGGCGGCGGCATCGAGCGGGAGAATCGGCAGAGCCAGGGGCGCCGCGACGATGCCGCCAATCACGAGTGGAGCAAGTACAGCCGCTTTGACCCATTCTCTACCGCTGTTTCCAATCCATGTTTCCACCGCGACGGCGCCGGCCGCGAATAGCATGGGATAGATCGGCGCCAGGTAATAAATGCGCCCGCGAAAAATCAAAAACTCGGCGAGAAGGATAAAATACGCATATCCGAGAAATCGAAGCGGTTTGCCTTCACGGCTGCGCAGAAAAAACCACAACCCGGCGACGCAAATCGGCGCGCCCAAGGGATGAACGAGAAACGCCTGCTGGCCGATGAACTGCAGCCACGTCACGTGCATATTCTTCATGCGATCGACGTTGCGAAGGATTTCAATCGTCGGCCAATGATTCGCGATCTCCCATAACAGATTCGGAAGAAAAATCAGGAACGCGACGCCTGCGCCGGCCCAGATCCACGGTGTCCGCAGCAGCGCACGCTCGCGCGACACGGCCAGAGCCAGAACAAAGGCCAGCCCGAAAATAAGCATTGAGTGCTTATTCAAGATTCCAATTCCCGCCACAAGGCCGAACCAAGGCCACAAGCGCGTATTTCCGGTCCGAACGATCCGCAGCGAAATCGCCACGCACAGCATCCAGAACACTGGCTCAAACGCGTTCATGGAAAGAAAATTATCCATCGTCAGGTAAATCGGGCAAAGCAACATCGCGGTCGCGGCAAGAATTTGCGCGTAACGATGGCCGCCGAGCTCGCGCACGATCCACGCGGTGATCAGTATCTTCGCGCCGGCGGACAGCGCGGGGAAAAATCGCAGCGCGCGCAGCGAATCTCCGAACAGCGTTCGCGACAATCGCGCGATCGCGGCGACCAAGGGGGCATGATCGACGTACCCCCAGGCCAGGTGTTGCCCGCACGCCGCGTAGTACAGCTCATCGCGAAAATACCCGTAACGCCCGTTCCACAAAAAATGAACGAGACACGCCGCCGCGGCGAAACACACAGCGATGGCCTGCTCGCTTTCCAGCCATTTCCCCCGGTCCAGGCTGAGCGCGCGCGCCGATTCCAGCGCGCCCGATTCATCTTGCATAACGGCTTGCCGTTTTTCAGTGCGAATGAAATCCATATTGGGAGTTTGCGCCGGTCAAAAGTGGGATCGATTTTTTGGGCGACTCACACAAGCGTGAAATTGGCCTCTCGGGATTTTATGGCTGCAACGAATCACTTAGCCGCAGCCGGAGCGGCCGCCGCTGCCTCGGGCACCAGCGTCGCGGACCGGATGCTATCCAGCTTTGGAAAACTTTTTTCCAGATACGCGCGACCTCGATTGCCGATCAAGTCTTGAGAGGGGCCGCGTCCGTCGGGCGCACCCTCGCCGTAGCCGCTGTAAAGCTTGTCCACCACTTCCATGCCTTCCGTGACCTGGCCAAAAGGCGAAAAGCCATCGCGGTCCAGCGCTCCATTGTTCGCGAAATTGATGAACACTTGCGTGCTGCGCGAATTGGGCGAGGACGCTTTGGCGAAAGTGACAAATCCCCGTTGATTACTCTGCGTGACAGGATCGTCCTTGATGTTCGCATTTTCCCACGCCTTGGAAACCTCGGGATACGCGCTCAGTCCAAATTGCGCCATGAATCCTGACAGGACGCGAAAGAAACTCGCGCCATCGTAAAAATGATGCTTAACAAGATTGTAGAAGCGGTCCGCGCCGTTGGGCGACCACGCGCGCGTCACTTTAATTGTGAACTCGCCAGCCGTGGTTACAAATTTCACTTCGTATTCCGCGGGCGCCTTCGCGCGCAATGTCGCGGGCTGCAATAGCGAGGGATCAAAGGGAGTCGCTTTCGCCGCACCTGCCGGTTTATTCGCCGGGGCCGGGGTCTGGGGCGCTGCGGCAATGGAAAGCATGCAGCAGGCGAAAGACAGGACTGCGATTTTTGAAGCGTAGCGCATCTTTAGATTCTCCAGTCGAAAGGAACGGCGTTCATTATGCCGCGATTCCCGTTTCGTGACTAGGATTTCTCTGCTTGCAACTGTTTACCAATCCGAGCCGCATCCTCCATTACTCGAAGGGTATTCTCCCCCAGAATTTTCCTGATGTCAGTTTCCCCGTATCCGCGATCGAGCAAACCCTCCGTGAGCAGGGGAAACTTGGACGCATCTTCCATTCCGGCGGGCATGAATGCCCCATCGAAATCCGAGCCGACACCGACGTGTTCCGCGCCCGCCAGACCAACCGCACGATCGATATGATCGACGATTTTCTCCCAACTCACCTGCGGGAGTTTTCCGGCGCGAATTGCCTCATTGCTCACGCGCTGCAATTCCATTAAATTCCGCGCTTCGTTCTCTCCGAACTTTTTTGCGGCCCCTTCTTCGTGGGACGCGATTTCGGATGCCAGGGCGCGATTCGCGTTCGCGTATTCCTGGCTAAGAAAACTGTCGTGAAAGGTGATATGAATCACGCCGCCGCGGGCCGTGAGCGCCTGAATCATCGCGTCATCGAGATTTCGCGGAGCGTCGCACAGCGCGCGGCAACAGGAATGCGACGCAATCACAGGAGCGCGCGATGTTTCCAGGGCGTCGTAAAAAGTCGCATCGGAAACGTGGGAAACATCGACCAGCATTCCGAGCCGGTTCATTTCCCGGATCACTTCCCTGCCGAAATCCGTCAGCCCGTTGTGGCGCGGGGCGTCGTTCGAGGAATCCGCCCAATCCGTCGCCGCGTTGTGCGTCAGCGTCATATAGCGCACGCCGCGCGCGTGAAATTCGCGCAACACAGCAAGATCGTTGTTGATGGCGTGCCCGCCCTCGATCCCCAACAACACGGCGATTTTCCCGGACGCTCGCGCCGCGCGGACCTCTTCAGACAAGGTGCAAAGCGCCAAATCCCCGCCATGGATTTCGATTTGTTTGATCGTAGCGTCGAGCAAATCCCACGCGCGCCGCGTAGCCGCGAAGCCAGTAACTTCTACCGGCACCCACAACGCAAAAAAAATCGCGCCAACGCCCCCTTCGCGCAACCTGGGGATGTCAACGCAGCCTTCCGGGTCCCGTTTCCCTAGATCGAAACGATCGAAGAAAAGCCGCTGCGGCGTGTCCGCGTGCGTGTCCAACACGAGGCTGGAAAAATGAATCGTGCGCGCCCGGGAAGAAATTTCATCAGCGCGCATGGGGGTGAAATGCCATCTTCACAAAGCTGCGAAACAAACGCCCCGGCTTTTTGTCATGCCGAGCGGAGCCAAGGCGCGCCCCCATCCCTTTTGTCATTCCGAGCGGAGCGAGGAATCTCTCTTTCATTTCTTGGTCGCGAACGGAAGAGAGATTCCTCGCTCCGCTCGGAATGACAAAAAGAAAGGCCGCATCCCGCGAAACGATTATGGCGTCACTCGCCGCGGCGATGCAACGTGGCGTGGAGCAGGTCGCGGTTCATTCGCCCGATAAACTCAATGGGAATTTTCTTGGGGCACACGGCTTCGCACTCGCCATGATTCGTGCAACTTCCGAAAAGTTCCGCTGACATGGCTGCGACCATATCCGCCGTGCGCTCGTAGCGCTGCGGCTGCCCTTGCGGCAGCGAATTGAGATGCGTGATCTTGGCCGCGGTGAACAGCATGGCCGCCGCGTTCGGGCACGCCGCCACGCAGGCCCCGCAGCCGATGCAAGCCGCCGCGTCCATCGCGCGGTCCGCCGCTTCCTTGGGAACCAGGATGGCTCTCGCGTCCGGCGCGACGCCCGTGGGCGCGGTGATGAAGCCGCCGGCCTGAATGATCCGGTCAAACGCGGAGCGATCGACGGCCAGATCGCGCAGCACAGGAAACGCTTTCGCGCGCCACGGCTCGAGCGTCAGCGAGTCTCCGTCCTTAAAAAATCGCATCGAAAGTTGGCAGACCGTCGTGCCGCGATGCCCGCCGTGCGCCACTCCGTTGATCAGAAATCCGCACATGCCGCAAATCCCTTCGCGGCAATCGTGATCGAAAGCGACCGGGGCTTCGCCCTTGGCCTGGATATTCTCGTTGAGCAGGTCGAGCATCTCGAGAAACGACATGTCCGGCGTCACGCCCTGCACCTGGTAGCTGACAAATTTCCCGGACGACTTGGTGTCCTGCTGCCGCCAAATTTTCAGTGTGAGGTTCATGGGCTACTTGTAGCTCCTCTGGGCCAGGTGAACGTGCTCGAAGGTGAGCGGCTCTTGATGCAGTTCCCACTGGTCGCCTTCGCCCTTCCATTCCCATGCCGAGACGAACGAAAATTTCTCGTCGTCGCGCAAGGCTTCGCCGTCTGGCGTCTGGCTCTCGACTCGGAAATGGCCGCCGCAAGATTCTTCCCGCTCCAAGGCGTCCAGGCACATCAGCTCGCCAAGCTCCAGGAAATCCGCCACGCGCCCGGCCTTTTCCAGCGACTGGTTGAGCTCCTCGCCCGTCCCAATGATCCTCAGGTTGTTCCAGAATTCCTCGCGCAGCTCCGGAACTTTTTGCAGGTTGCTCCGCAAGCCTTCCGCGGACCGCGCCATCCCGCAGTTATTCCAAATCAGCTTGCCGAGTTCCTTGTGAAACGAATCGACGGTGCGCTTTCCTTGAATGGCTAGCAATTTGGCGATGCGCCGGCTCACATCATCCGTCACGGCGGCAAAAGCAGGATGAGAGGTATCGACTTTCTCCAGCGAAGAAGAAGCGATGTAATTGGGAATCGTGTACGGAAGAATAAAATATCCGTCCGCGAGCCCTTGCATCAGCGCGCTCGCGCCCAGCCGGTTGGCGCCATGGTCCGAGAAATTCGCTTCCCCCGCCACAAAAAGCCCCGGGATCGTCGACATCAGTTGATAATCCACCCACAGCCCGCCCATCGTGTAGTGGACGGCGGGATAAATCCGCATCGGAACTTTGTACGCGTTTTCTCCGGTGATCTCTTCATACATGTCGAAGAGGTTTCCGTACTTCTCGCGGACCACCGATTCCCCCAAGCGGCGAATCGCGTCCGCGAAATCGAGATACACGCCCTGTCCGCCGGGGCCGACGCCGCGCCCTTCGTCGCAAACTTCCTTGGCGTTGCGGGAAGCCACGTCGCGCGGAACCAGGTTTCCGAAACTCGGGTAGCGCCGCTCCAGATAATAATCGCGCTCCTCTTCGGGAATTTGCGAGGGTGGACGCGTGTCGCCCTTTTTCTTCGGCACCCACACGCGCCCGTCGTTGCGCAGCGATTCGGACATGAGTGTCAGCTTGGACTGATTTTCGTTGCTCACCGGAATGCATGTGGGGTGAATCTGCGTGAAGCAGGGATTCCCGAAAAACGCGCCGCGGCGATGCGCGCGCCAAATCGCCGTGGTGTTGCAACCCTTCGCGTTCGTGGAAAGGTAAAAAACGTTTCCGTAGCCGCCCGTGGCGAGAACCACGCAGTCCGCCGCGAAACTTTCGATCGCGCCGGTCAGAAGATCGCGCGTGACGACGCCGCGAGCCCTGCCGTTGACAACGACCAGGTCCAGCATCTCGCTGCGCGTGTGCATCTTCACCGCGCCCGTGGCGATCTGCTCCTCGAGCGCCTGGTACGCGCCCAGCAGCAATTGCTGCCCCGTCTGCCCCCGCGCGTAAAACGTGCGCGAAACCTGCACGCCGCCGAACGAGCGCGTGTCCAGCAATCCTCCATACTCACGCGCGAAGGGAACGCCTTGCGCCACGCATTGATCGATGATGTTGACGCTGATTTCCGCCAATCGGTAGACGTTGGCTTCGCGCGCCCGAAAATCCCCGCCCTTCACCGTGTCGTAAAACAGGCGCTGTATGCTGTCGCCGTCGTTCCGGTAATTTTTCGCCGCGTTAATGCCGCCCTGCGCGGCGATCGAGTGCGCCCGCCGCGGGCTGTCCTGAAAGCAGAAGCAGTGCACGTTGTAACCCTGCTGCGCGAGCGACGCCGCCGCCGACGCCCCCGCCAGCCCCGAGCCGACGATGATGATCGTGTGCTTGCGGCGGTTCGCGGGATTGACAAGCTTCATCTCGAAGCGGGCTTTTTCCCACTTCTTCTCAATTGGACCGGATGGAATTTTCGATTCGAGCATTTCTCTCCCATGCAACGGCGTTGTAATTGTAATGGCATCCGGCGTGGCGGATCGCGCCCCTACAGCGCACCCAGCCCGCTCAGTGCACCCAGCCCGCGAGCACCGAAATCGGCACCGAAATAAAACCCGCGAAAATAACAAGCGCCACAATCCGCGAAACGATTCTCAAACTATGCGTATTCTCTTGGTTCACCCACCCCAGCGTCTGCAACCCGCTCCAAATCCCGTGATCCAGATGCAAGCACAGCGCGCCCATGGCGATGATGTAAAACAGCGCGATCGGCACGTTGGAAAATCCAGCCACCACATTTTGGTAAACCATCAAATGCTCGAACTGCCCCGGCTGAAATCCCACCATGCCGCCAGTGAAGTGAAACAAATGAAACACGATGAAAACGGCAAGCAGCACCCCGCCCCAACGCATGGTCACCGCGCCCCAGGTCGTCTCCACATTTTTCTTCGTGCCGTAACCCACCGGGCGTGCCTCTCGATTCAGAAGGGTGAGCTGCGCGGCCGCGGTGATGTGCAAAATCACGCAGATAAACAGCACGCCGCGAACGATCCACAGCAGCTGCCCGTAGCCCAGCTCCGGCCAGCCCACTTCGCGCAGGAATCGCGAATACGCGTTGATCTCGTCCTGTCCCGAAAAAATCTTCAAATTGCCCACCATGTGCGCGATCACAAATAGAACGAGCACGGCCCCGGTAACGGCCATGACGATCTTCTTGCCGATCACGCTGCTCCAAAGAGCCAGCAGGCGATTCGGTGCGGTTTTCGCTCCCACCGCGGTTTCCGTCATTGCAGCGCTCCTGAATTCATTTCCATCCCCTCACGAAAAACCTTTCCGGCGCGCCTGGCGCGTTGCGGCACACCCCGTTCCTCCCCGCTTGGAACACTCAGCCGCTCTATGGCAATTTCTGAATCTTTTGATATGGAAATATCCGCGGGGCAATTCGGCGAAGTTTTCGAAAATCCACTTCTTTCGCGGGCATTCCGGCTCCGATGGCTTAGAAGTTTGAGTATAGGTAATTTCACCTGTTTTTTCAATGGCTACATCCATGAGAATACTAAAATCCGCCGCCCCTTTATTTCGCTATAATAGGCCTTATTGGAAATCGGGGAGTGTGTGTATGCCGGAAACTCTGACTGTGGACTTGGCATCGGTCGTCAAGACGCTGGAAAGCGGCGGACTCGAGCCCGATTCCGACGCGCTCATCCAAGTAGCCCGGATGATCGCCAAGCTCTTTGCCGTGGACGCGGATGAAGTGGCGATCCTAAAGGTCGTGCCCAAGTTCAAGAGCCTGAAGTTCATCCTTCCCGAGAGGCTTGCCTTGGTGGGCACGATCCCGCTCTCCAGCGCCACGGCGCTCGCCGCCCGTACCGCGCGCGAGCGCAGGGCGGAAGTGGTCAACAATTTCAGCACCGCCCGGCACGCCAATGTCTTCGAAGCCGTTCCCCTCGGCCGCGATCCCAGCGAACTGATCCAAAAAATCATGAGCGCCCCGATCCTCCAAGGAACGCTTGTTCAAGGCGTCGTGCAAATCTCCCGCAAAGCCGCGAACCTCTCGGATGCCGGCGCCGATTTCTCACAAAAAGATTTGCGCACCCTCGTGTCGCTTTCCCCCCTCCTCGAGCGTTTTCTTAAACTTTGCCATGTCGAGTGAGAATTGTTTTTTCGGCTGTAGCGCCCGCCTTCAGGCGGTCACTTTGCGATGGCGAACGTGCCCGTCCGCTGCATCAGACCGCCCTTACAAAATCATCTGAATTTTGAGTTCTTCAATCAAACTTTTCACCCCGGCACCCTCAGTCGCGCCCTAGCCGCCTTCAACCGCTGAACGTTCAGTCCCGGAACCTCTCTCACCAGCGATTCCATGTCTGCGCCCCGTAGGCCGGCCCTCGTGCGCATTCATTTCCAACTCGATCCCGCAGGAAAAATGAAAAAAGGCTATTCCCCGACAACTCGCGTATTGCACTTTTCCTCTTATCTCCGATTGTTCTTCCGCACCAAGCCTGCACCGAACTCCGCCCGTCACAACTTGATTACAATCTTGTTCTTAAGCCCGGAAAGTAATTGACACTCTTGTGCGTTCTTGTTACTTTTCCGCACGCCTTAAAAGTTCGCACCAATTTTGGGCTATCCTCTAGGAGCAGGAGGCGCCGCACCCCGGCACCCCTCATGGCGTTCGTCGCGAAAAAGATCTACCTGACAAAAGGCGTGGGAAAACATCGCGAGCGGCTCTCGAGTTTCGAGCTGGCCTTGCGCAGCGCGGGCATTGCCGCGTGCAACATCGTGCGCGTCTCGTCGATTTTTCCTCCCAACTGCAAACTCATCTCCCGCGCCGAAGGCCTGAAGCATTTGAAGCCCGGCCAAGTCGCCTTCACCGTGATCAGCGAAAATTCCACGCGCGAAGCGCACCGCCTGATCGCCGCCGGCATCGGCCTCGCCTTGCCCGCCGACAAATCCATGTACGGCTACCTCTCCGAGCACCACTCCTTCGGCGAAACCGAGGAAGTGGCCGGCGAATACACCGAAGAGCTCGCCGCCGAAATGCTGGCCACCACCTTGAACGTCGAATTCGATCCGGATTTGTCCTGGGACGAAAAAAAAGAAGTCTACCGCATCTCCAACAAAATCGTCCGCACCATGAACATCACCCAATCCGCAGTCGGCGACAAGCGCGGCCTGTGGACCACCGTCCTAGCCGCCGCCATCATGATCGGCGAAGACGACTGACTCACCTTTCTCTTCCTCAATCGCGATTAATCTGCTCGGGGAACGCTTGACTCATCTGGTCCGAAGAACTCTGCCGTCGTTTTCAAGAAGGTAGGCTTCAGAGATGCGCTCAATCCTAGTTTTCGGATGCCGGCCAATTTGTCACACAGGACACTAAACGGTAAAAACCCACAAATCTTAGCGACGGGCTTTTCACGGAGACTGAAGGTTGGCCTCAAAAGCTCCTGCTCCACCTTATCTCTGCGGTCGTCCGGCGCAACCAAGTAAAGACTTATGTCGAGATTTGGCTGAAGAGCTAACAAATCGCTCATGCGGAGAAGCCCGGAATAGATGGACGTTGTACATTCCACTTCAAACGCCGCAACTATGGAGTTGCCAGAAAGCCAAAGAACGTCAATTAGTTCGATTGTGCGTGTCGTTGCTTCGTTGAATTGAGTCGGCAGTTCATCAAGCATCTTGGGCAGTGAGCCAAGTGCAGTGCCACTCCATTTTCTGCCTCGATCGTTACGAGCAACCCAGATATCAAGTCCTAGTTCCGCTCCGAGGGTCAGAAGCTGGTATTGAATTTCCACGTGGCGCGTTGTCGCAGGTTCACCAGATTCCTGTGCGTCAGGACTCGGTGACGGCGGCGTCACCTCGTTTTCCGGGATGCTTACGAGAGTGGACCTCCTTCCTTTTCCTTTCTTGGGCTCAACCCGGTAAAGTGCTGCCTTCCTTGCGAGCTTCTTTGGATCTACAGGCCGAGAAATCGGAGCCTCTTCCGCTTTGCGCAGGAGCCGAAGTATTAGTTCGCCATCCTTTTGTTGCATAGCATTGAGACTGCTTCGCACAATACCCTTGAATTTTCCTTTGTCCTTGGAACTAGCATAGAACTCTACCTTACCCCCTAACTCCTCCATGGGAACACCATGTTCCGGTTCGAGGATCACCAATGGTCTCACGGCGAACCGAACCGGAAAATCCTTTTCTTTCCAGATTCTCCTCATGTCCGAGGTGGGCCCTTGAATTTCAAGCGCCCCGACCCACCGCATCACGCCGGTAAGGTAACAGAGGAAAATGTCGCCTTGTTGCACACGTTTGGCGATAGCTGCCTGCCTCTTGCGGAACCCAGAGATGTCTGCACCGCCATCTCTGAACTCGCGCCACGTCGTCCCCGTAAATAAATCTAACCAGTAATTCATACTGAAAGATCGGCCAATTATCTTATGCCTGCATTAAACATCATCTGATTTAACTATGTCTATAGCATTATCCAACATCGCCTACTTATTTGTGGCTCCGCCTAAAGGTCTACCCGTCAATGGCATTGGGAAAATGCTATGATTCGGTGGTGACGGCAAAATTCACTGCTGGACTGATTCAAATGAGCTGCTCCCTCGATCCGAGGGAGAATGTCGCGAAGGTCGAAGCTCGCGTCCGCGAGGCCGCGTCCCGCGGCGCGCAAATCATTTGTACGCAAGAGCTGTTCCGCTCGCAATATTTCTGCCGCACGGAAAATGCCGATTTGTTCGATCTGGCCGAGCCGATTCCGGGCCCTTCGTCGGAAGCACTCTCGAAACTCGCGCGCGAATTAAAAGTCGTGATCGTCGGATCGCTCTTCGAGCGGCGCGCCGCGGGCATCTATCACAATACCGCGGTGATTCTGGACGCCGACGGATCGCTCCTTGGAAAATACCGGAAGATGCACATTCCGGACGATCCGCTCTATTACGAAAAATTTTATTTCACTCCGGGCGATTTGGGCTTTCCGAATTTCGATACGAAATACGGCCGCATCGGCGTGCTGGTGTGCTGGGACCAGTGGTATCCGGAAGGCGCGCGCCTGGCGAGCCTCGGCGGCGCCAACATCATTTTCTATCCCACCGCCATCGGCTGGCATCCCTCGGAAAAGCAGGAATTCGGCGCGGCGCAACTCGACGCCTGGCGCACCATTCAGCGCTCCCACGCCATCGCCAACGGCGTCTTTGTCGCGGCCGTGAACCGCGTCGGCTTCGAGGGTTCTCCTGAGAGCGGCCTCGAATTCTGGGGACATTCCTTCGTCTCCGATCCGTTCGGCCGCATGCTCGCCGAAGGCTCCGCCGACAAGGAAGAAATTTTAATCGTCGAGTGCGATCCGAAGCTCACCGAGGAGACGCGCCGCAACTGGCCCTTCCTGCGGGACCGCCGCATCGATGCCTACTCCCCAATCCTCGAGCGATGGCACGAGTGAATTTCAAATCAAGTAGCACAGACTTCAGTCTGTGGGGGTTGGTTGAGGAACGCTCGATCGATTCCCGGCAAAACCCACAGGCTGAAGCCTGTGCCACTGGGGGCCTCCGCGCATTTCCCTGGGGATGTGTGAGATGAGAACTTCCAGGAAGGCCAGTAATGCGGCCCAACCCACTCCTGCATCGCTCGGCTACCGCATGCCCGCCGAGTGGGAACTGCACGCCGCCACATGGCTCGCCTGGCCGCACGAAAAGACCGACTGGCCCGGAAAATTCGCTCCTATCCCCTGGGTGTACGCGGACATCGTGCGCCACCTCTCGCAAGTCGAGCGCGTGCGCATCCTCGTCGAAAACGCCGCGATGGAACGAGCCGCACGCCGCACCCTGAAATCCGCCGGCGCGAATCTCTCCGCCGTCGATTTTTTCCAAGTCCCCACCAACCGCGGCTGGATTCGCGATTTCGGCCCAATCTTCGTGCGCAACGCCAAAGGCGAAACCGCGGCCACGAACTGGCATTTCAATGCCTGGGCCAAATATGACGATTGGAAAAAAGACGACGCAGCCAACGAAAAACTGGCGCGCCAGCTCAAATGGAATATGTATTCGCCCACCTATCGTGGCCGCCGCGTTGTTCTGGAAGGCGGCAGCATCGACGTGAACGGCCAAGGAACGATGCTCACCACGGAAGAATGCCTGCTAAGCCCGATCCAAGCGCGCAATCCCGGCGTAACGCGCAAGGAACTGGAAGCCATCTATCACGACTATCTTGGCGTGACAAATGTTCTTTGGCTAAAGAACGGCATCGCCGGCGACGACACGCACGGCCACGTCGACGATCTCGCGCGGTTCGTGGACCCAACGACGGTAGTGACCGTCGTGGAACACGATCCGTCAGAAGCGAACTATCAACCCTTGCAAGAAAATCTAGCTTTGCTCCGCGAAATGAAAGACCAGGATGCCCGCCCGCTCCGCGTCGAAACGCTTCCCATGCCCGACCCGGTTCATTTCGATGAGCAGCGCCTCCCAGCCAGCTACGCCAATTTCTATATCGCGAACCAACTCGTTCTCGTTCCGACATTCAACGACGCTCGCGACGCAACCGCCCTCGCCAAGCTGGCAAGTTTGTTCCCTGGAAGAAAAGTCGTGGGAATCGCGAGTCTCGACCTAGTTCTTGGCCTAGGTACGCTACACTGCATGACGCAGCAGGAGCCCCAGTAGGACGGGCTTCAGCCTGTCGATTTTTTCACCAGCCCAAAAAGCAGACAGGCTGAAGCCCGTCCTACTGAAACACCGCCACAAGGAGACTCGATGCACATCTTTTCCGTGTTCATCCCGCAATCCGTAATCGCCTGGGTCATCATTGGCCTGATCGCCGGCTGGCTGGCCGGCACGGTTTCGCGCGGCCGCGGCTTCGGCTGCATCGCCGATATCATCCTGGGCTTGGTGGGCGCGGTCCTCGGCGGCTATATTTTTTCGAAGCTCAACATTCGCGGCGCAGGCCTGGTCTATAGCATCGCCGCGGCAACGGTAGGCGCCGTCATTCTGGTGGCGATCGCCAGAATATTTTCCGGCGGCGAAAGGTAATCCGACCCGGCTCCGCTAATTCCTGCGCTCCCATGTGATACGATGGTGGGTCTCTCATTAAGGACGTGAGCTACATTGGATAAACCTTCTCTCTTAGCAATCCCCCTGGGCGGACTGGGCGAATTCGGCATGAACATGATGGTCCTCCGTTCGGGCGATGACATGATTTTGATCGACGCCGGCATGATGTTTCCCGAGGCGGAGCTCCTCGGCGTGGACATCGTGATTCCCGACATCACTTATCTCAAGCAGAACCGGCAATACCTGCGCGCCATTCTGTTGACCCACGGTCACGAAGACCACATCGGCGCGCTACCCTATATCCTGCGCGACCTGCAAGTGCCCATCTACGGCACGCGCTTCACTCTCGCCCTTGCACATAAGCGCCTCGAAGAGCACGGCCTGCTCGAAAAAACCGACCTGCGCGAAGTAATCCCGGGACGCAAGCTGGAAGTCGGCATCTTCGAAATCGAGTTCATCAGCGTCACGCACAGCACCATCGACTGCGTCGCGCTCGCCGTCCGCACCCCGGTCGGGGTGATCATTCACACCGGCGATTTCAAGATGGATCCGACTCCAATCGACGGCCAGCCGTTCGATCTGCACGCCTTCGCCCGCTACGGCGCGGAAGGCGTCCTCGCGCTGTTCAGCGACAGCACCAACGTCGAGCGCCCTGGCTACACGCCTTCAGAACGCAACGTCCGCCCGCGCATCGAAGAACTCACGCGCGCGGCCACTCGCAAAGTGATCGTATCCTGCTTCGCTTCGTCCATCCCGCGCATCCAGCAGATCGTGGACATCGCCTCCGCGGCCGGCCGCAAAGTCGCCTTCATCGGCCGCAGCATGGTCGATAACGTCGAGATCGCGCACGGCATGAAACGCTTGCGCATCCCCGATGGCCTCGTGGTGCGCTCGCAAGACATCAATGCGTACCCGCCGGAAAAATTGGTCGTCCTTGTCGCCGGCAGCCAGGCCGAGCCCATGTCTTCCCTATCGCGCGTCGCTGTCGATAATCATCGCCTGCTGACGCTCGACGAACGCGACACAGTAATTCTATCGGCTCGCATCATTCCAGGAAATGAAAAAGCCATTTTCCGCATGCTGGACCATATGTTCCGCAAGCGCGCTCTGGTCTATTACGACAATGACGGCGGCACCATCCACGTCTCCGGCCACGCCAGCCAAGAGGAGCAGAAAATGCTCCTCAACCTCGTGCGCCCGCGCTTCTTCATTCCCATTCACGGCGAATACCGCCAGCTCTTCCGCCACTCCGCTCTGGCGCATTCGGTCGGCGCCGTGTCCGAGGAAATCCTATTGATCGAAGACGGCCAGCCCATCGAATTCACCGATGACCACGCCTATCGCCGCGAGCCGGTGACTGCGGGCCGCGTGTGCGTCGATTCCGGCTCGCTCGAGGAAATCGACGAAGTCATCATCCGCGACCGAAAGCATTTGTCCGAGGACGGCGTCGTCATGCCCATCATCGCCATCAACAAGCACACCGGCCAAATCGAATCGCAGCCCGAAATCGTCACGCGCGGATTCATGCCCTCGGACAACGGCGTCGAATTGCTGAACGGCGCGCGCGAAGTCGTCCTCCGCACCGTCGAGCAATCCAACGACGAGGAAAAAACCGATTGGAGCGTCATCAAGGAAAAAATCCGCGTGGACCTGCGGCGCTACCTGAAAAAGCAGACATCCAAGCGCCCGTTGATTCTTCCCGTAATCCTCGAATTGTGAGCCGTCGCCGTGCCCATTTCCGGATTGACTCTTCGCCCCTACCAGCCGTCCGATTTCGGCGCCTTGCTCGCAATGGATCAGGTTTGCTTTCCGAAATCCATCGCCTACGGGCGCAGCGAGCTGAAGATTTATCTCTATTCCGAAGGCGCCCGCTGCATCGTCGCGGAGATTAGCAGCGCGGTAATTTGCAACAAAGTTGCCGGCTTCATCCTCACGCAGCGTTCCACCGAGCTGGCACACGTCATCACGCTTGATGTTCTCGAGCCGTTTCGCCGCCAATCCGTCGGTTCCCTTCTCCTCGAAGCCGCCGAACGGGAAGCCATTTCCCATGGCGTCGCCGGCATGTATCTAGAAACAGCAACAACCAATAAGGCCGCGATTGCTTTGTGGAAAAAGCACGGCTATCGTGAAACTGGAACGATTGCAAATTACTACGGCCGCGGCCAGCACGCCTTTGAAATGCAAAAGAGATTAGAACGCAAATCCCAAGCTAAGGTCCTTACATGACACTTCTACAAGTAGTAATCCTGGCGATCGTGCAAGGCCTGGCCGAACTCCTCCCGGTGTCGAGCTCGGCGCACGTGGTCGTTTCCGAAAAGCTCATGGGCCTGGACCCGACCTCGCCGGAAATGACACTGCTCCTCGTCATGCTGCACACCGGCACGATGTTCGCGGTGATCGTCTACTTCTGGAAGCAATGGGCCAAAACGTATTTTCAGAGCGCCGAAGCGTTCAAGCAAATCGTAATTCTACTGTTCGTGGCCACCGCGCTCACCGGGATCATCGGCGAAGCCTTAATCAAAGCAATCGAGAAATTCGCTTTCCACGGAGCGCCGAACGCGGAAGTGGAACAGCTTTTCGGCCGTCTTGATTTGATTGCCCCGGCGCTAGCTGCGGCGGGCATCTTGATTCTGATCGCCGGCATTTACGAAAAGCGCCGCCCCTTCGCGGGCGATCGCGCCACGGGTGGCCTCGGAATGAAGCAGGGCGCTCTGATCGGAATCGTGCAAGGCCTCTGCCTGCCCTTCCGCGGCTTTTCGCGCTCCGGCGCGACGATCTCGACCGGCCTCTTGGCGGGCGTCGAAAAAATTCGCGCCGAAGCCTTTAGCTTCGCCCTCGCCGTGGCCCTCACTCCCGCCGCCGACGGACGCGAAGTCCTCCGCCTCGTAAAAGCAGAGCACATTGGCACGGGAGTAAATTTAGCGTCCGCGATGGTCCCGAGCCTAATCGGAATGGTCTGCGCCTTCATCGCCGGCCTTCTGGCCCTGAAATGGCTCAGCAAATGGCTAGAAAGCGACCGCTGGTACATCTTCGGAATTTATTGCCTGGTCGCCGCGGCGACAGTCGGCGTCCTTCACCATATGGGCTATTGATGAAAAAAAAAGCCCCACCCTCACTTCGCGCACGGTTCCAAAAATGAATTGGATTTGAATTTTCTAATCTCAAAGTTCAAATAAAGTACGACATTCAGGAGGCCGGGCCTTTAGCCCCGACGTTCAGTGATACGCATTACCGGGGTTTAGCCCCTGAAGCTTCAGGGCCTGAAGGCCTCCCGCAAGCGCAGCCGTACGTCCGACCTAAAGGTCGGACCTCCTAAACGGCAACCTCAAATCCCATTTTGGAAATCCATTCGAAATCAGACCGGAATCTGGCTGGCACGAAAGTTGACACAGATGCTATAATAAGTGTCGCAGGAGTACGCCCAGAATAGCCATTCGGACCGCGAAATCTCTCCGTTCAGTTAGCATTTCCGATTGATCTAATTTCCGCCGTCTTTTTTTACCTCCGCGATTGCCGAGACCGCCATGGGAACAGACGCTTTTCTCATCATCATCGGCCTGCTCGTCTCCAACGGCCTTCGTCATCTCGTCTCCGCGCTTCTCAAAATCCGCGATTCGGCGTGCGGTTTTTCGAGAGATTACAGCTATGAGCCCACTGTGAGCATTCTTCTCCCCTGCTTCAACGAGGGCCGCGCCGTTTATGAAACCATCGAAAGCATTTGCCGTTCCGATTATCCCAAGGAAAAATTCGAGATCGTGGCCATCGACGATTGCTCTTCCGACGACAGCTATGACTGGATCCGCAAGGCGCAAGACGATTTCTCCGAAGTCCGCATCCATTCCGCCCGCAACGCGCAAAATTGCGGCAAGGCCGAGTCGCAATCGAATGCCTTGGACATGTCTACAGGCGACGTAATCCTGTGCATCGACAGCGACGCCATTTTCGCCCCCGACGCCATTCGCGAACTCACCGCTTGCGTGGCCGACCGCAAGATCGGTGCCGTTGGCGGCGCGGTGGGGGTACGCAACCTCAACAAAAATATTTTCACCGTCTGCCAGGCGCTCATCTACGCGGAAAATTTTCATTTCCTGAAAGTATTCGAGAATTGGACGCAATCCGTGATCTGCCTGAGCGGCTGCATGCTGGCCGTGCGGCGCGATTTATTCGTGAAAATTCAGCCCCGCATTGCCGCTCGGCATTTCTTCGGCCTCAAGGTGAAGGACGGCGAGGATCGTTTTCTGACCCACATGGTTCAACTCGAAGGCTACGGCACGGTAATCAATCCGCGCGCCAGATGCCTCACCAACGTCCCGGATAACTTGCCCACGCTCTGGAACCAGCAGATCCGCTGGCAGCGCAGCGGCATCCGGGATTTCTGCTTCACCCTGCGCACCCTGCACGATCACATTTGGCGCCTGCCGCCCAACCCCATTCTCCTGTACGGCCTGATTTTCCCGACGCTCGCGGCGATGATTTCCATCTTCCTGATGTTCGTCAATCCGCTCCTGCTCGTCTGCGTGGCTCCGTTCTGGGTGGGTTTTTATTTTGTGATGGCAGCCGTGTACGACTTGCTCACCCGGCGCTATCTGCCCGAACAACGGATCGCCAATCCCATCCGGCTCTTCAGCCTAGCCGCGTTTTCCGTTTGGATCGTGGCCGGAAGGCTGATCGAGCTGTGCGCGCTGTGTACGCTCGATTCCACTTCCTGGATGACGCGGCAACGCGATCCGGGACCTGCGGCAAAAGACACGCCGCCCGGCAGCACAGCCGGACGGTTTACAAGATGATGAACAAACTCATACTATTTATCTATCATATAAGTGGAACGATCCTCCTCTACGGAGTGCTCGTATGGACCCTGTGGTTTTGCGGAAAGCTCTTGTTTTACGTCTGCAACGATTCCTGGATCGTCCCCACGGTCATCACTCAGGAAGACCCCGGCGTCCTGGACCTGGCCCAAAAAGTTGTCACCACCCGGCAGGCCCTCGATGCGCTGCGGCTGGATGCCCTGAAAAATAAAGAGGCGATGGACGAGATGCGGGCGCATCGCCTCCAGCTCTCGCGTCTCTATCCCAAGCTGGTCGCCGCGATTGGCACGGAAGCCTTCGCAAATTCCGACAATGGAAATCGGTTATCGGCCCTGGATGCGCGCGCCATCGCGAAAAATGAAAAACTCGCGCAAGCCATCGAGGAAGCAAACGGCGTTGCCACCCAAATCGACGAAGACTTGTCCGTGGGGCTAATCACCAAGTCGGACGCCGCCGTCAAAAGAGAACAGATCGCCCAAGGATCCACCTCCGCCTTGGAAAGCGAAATCAACGAGGTGCTCCTCCAGGATCAAATCCTGCAGAAGACAACCACAGGCACGCAAACCCTCGACGTCCTCGACAAGCGTGCCGAACTCCGTTCGCAGATCGACACGCTCGACATTTCCATCGCCGCCGCGGATCGGCAATTAAAAGCCGACAATTTCCAAATCGGCCAGTTGAAGGAAGCGTTGACGCTTCTGGACAATACTCCCTACGCCGCCGTTTTAAACGGCGCCCGGAATTTTGCCTTCGTTCCCTACGTCGATGGAACGATCGAGCCGGGAACCCCCATTTTTGCTTGCTATGCGGAATTTGTCATTTGCCGCCGGGTTGGTGAAATTGCCAGGGTCTATAGCGATGAAGAGCGCGAGCAAAATCCCATCTCCATTCCCCTGCTGTCCACAACGATTCGCGGCGTGATCGCGCGGATGAATCTGCGCGATCCAAGCGCGGCAAAGTCCCAAACACTATTCCTGCATCGCGCCCCTTTTTTCTTCTAGCACTGGTCTTTCGCGACGATTCGATTCCTTGATTCGATGGCGCCGCAGTTGGTTGTCGCCACCGGGGTTCGGTAGCGCCGGCGCTACCAAACCCGCGAATTTCAACGGCGTTTTCGGATTGCAGCAATCCCTCAAATGTCTGAGGCGAGGGAACCCACCATAGGGAGCCAGCAGTGAAAGCTATCCTCCTAGCAGCCCTGGCAGTCCTGCTCGGCACGCCCGCCTTCGGTCAAATTAAGAATGATGCAACTACTTATTGTGCGTATATAGAAGAGCAAGCCCAATCCCAAAAAACCCTGTACCGCATGCCCAACCTCGAAGCGGGCGTCTCTCAATCAGCGCAAACGGCCCCAGCCACAGCCTTCGCGGGCGCTAACTCCAGCCTGTCGAACTTCCGCAAATCCCAACTCCTCTCCTCCGCGGCCAAGGACAATTGCCAACTGTATCGCGCGACCATCGACGCGCAGGAACACATTTCCTACGCCCTGCCCTCGATCGAGCGCGACGCGCTCACGAAACGCCTGGCTCTCACGGCGCAAGCCATCCGCGAACTGAGCGCGCTCATCCTGCAAAATCAGAAAAAAGTCGACGCGCGCGATGCCACGCTTGCCAGTCTGTACCTTTTGCAATCGGCCCAGGCCAAGCTGGGAGCTGACCGCGCGTCGACAGAATTGACGCTCGCAAGCCTCACCCTCCCCGAGCTAAGCGAGGAGCCGCTCAAGAATTTGGCCGCCATAAAACAAGCCCTGGAACTGGAAACGCAAAAGGATTCCGCCAAGCTAAGCAAGCAGGACAACTGGGATGTGACGTTGACGGCTGGCGTAAGACACAACGCCAGCCCCTTCTTCGCCACGCCCCCGGCAGCCTACGGCGGCTTCGACGCCAAATGGAACCTCGGCTCCTGGAAACGCAACCGCGAACTGGACCAGACCGCCGCCGACTACGCCGAATGGAAGCGCCAGCAGGACAGCGACGCCATCCACAGTATGGCTCTCCTGCGCCAGCAATTGGAAAGCGCCATCGAGGCGCAAGAACGCGCCTTGCAAGCGATGCAGACAAACGCCGACCTCATTCAAGCCAACCGTGAAAAAATAAAAGGCGCCGAAACCGACGCCGCCGTACTCTTCGACAATCAGCTGCTGGTCGACGAACTCAGCCTGCGCATCGAAATCGGCACCACCGAGTTCCGCCTCGCCCGCCTGAAGCAATACCTGGCCGACAATTTTTAGTGGCGCGGGGTTCAGCCAGCGGGGGTTGGCCATGCAAGGACGAAACCCCGCGGGCGGTAGCCCGCGCTACATAAGGCTCCCGCCAAGCGGCATTGGCGAGAGTATGCAACTAGGTGGCAAAACTCAGGAAGCGACGGTAAAACTCGCCACTTTCCGAATTTGAAAGTTCCCGCCTTTGCGAGGGCCGAGCTCCAGCTCATTCGGATTGCGTCCGTGAGAATTCGATTTTGGTTCATGTAGCGCCCGCCTTCAGGCGGGCATTCTGGAATCGAGCACATGCCCGCCTGAAGGCGGGCGCTACAAAACCCTGCCAAGGCCACATGCAATACAATTTGCAATTATTTCGGAGCGAAAAAAACATAGTCGGCTGTATAGGGCGCGCGGGATTCCTGGCCGGCGTGCGCGGCATCGCAGCCGGACGCGGGCGCTTTGCCGCCTTTGGTGTTGACGCGCTGGATGGATGTGGCATGCGCGAGCACTCCGTCACCGTTACGGCTCACGACCGTAACTAGCAGCCAGGGAATGGAATTGGCATCGGGCGAAAGCGCGTTGGCCACGGCTTTTCCTGTGACGCGGCTGCCATCGTCAGCTTCCCACGAAGGTCCCGCGAAATGTTTGCCGAATGGCTTTCCATTTTGATCGAAGAGCTGCGCCTCGGGAGCCTTCAGCGTCCAGGAAAATTGCCCGCCGTCCAATTTGCAGATGTAAATCTGATCCCCCTTGGCGTGCACCCGCAGAAGGAGTTGCTCGTTGGCAGACGGCTGCAACTCTTTCGGCGCTTGCTGGGCGCTTGCGGCAGGAGAGAATAGCAACGCCGCGGCCAGGGCTAGACTGGCTGGTGCAAGTGCACGAATCGCTTTGTGCATGGAATTATTCCTCTTCGGGAAGAGACGTAGCGATTCAAATTGGTAAGCGCAGGCGCGGCTTTACTGCGGGCCGAGTCCTTCGGTGAGAAACACGCGACTCTTCGCCGATTTGTGCCGAATTGGCTTGATCGCCTCGTATGCCGGCGAATCTTCCCAGGCCTTCGCTTTCTCGAAGCTGTCGAATTGGATCACCACGAAACGCTTCGGCGGATCGCCTTCGAGGGACACAGTCTTCCCGCCGCGAATAATATAGTGACCATTAAACGCCTCAACCGTTCCCAGCACCTTATCACTATATTCCTTAAAAGTAGCGGGATCCGTCACATCGACTTCCGCGACGACGTATCCGGGCAGTGCCTTCGTTTGCCGCGCGTGAATCACCGAGGCGCCCGCCGCGCCGACCAAAGCGCCAACGAGCACCGCCAACATAAGTTTTTGGTTTGTCTTCATGGATTCTTTTCCCCCTTAACGTGAGCGATCCCCAAGTTTTTCGCCCATTCCGTGCACACTCTATACAACCAGCAGAGGACCCCGTCAACGCCTTTGGTGGCACAGACTTCAGTCTGCGGCTTTTGGTTCTGGAAGCACGAATCATCCTAGGCTGAAGGTCCTGTGTGGGAGCACGCGCTTGGAACCGTCAGCAACTAAACCCTCAATCATTTCCGATCCGTTACGCCACGTTTGAAACCGTGCCCCCCAAAGATTTCGCAATCGCCGCGCAGGCGCTGAAGTCTGTCCCCCCCAATTCACTCCAGCGGCTCGATCCTGGCGATCTTCCCCTGATGCACTTCCGCGACCCACACCGCCACAGGTGACGCCGAATTGTCCACATCGATGTGCCGGATATTCGCATTCACGGTGGGCAGCATGTACTCGGTAAAAGTTCCCGTCTTGCGATCGAGCCGCAGAATCAGGTCGGTGACCACGGCGATGCTGATCGTCTTGCCTTCTCCCTTTGCTCGGACCAGCACACCTTCCATCGGCCCTTCTGCATCCGAACTGACGCGCCCTGCCAGCGCCGTTGCAGCCGGTTTCTGACCGGGAGCAACGTGCGCGCTCCCCACAAGGAATGCCATCGCCAGCCAAGCGAATTTCGTCCGCATTCTTCAACCTCGCAGGTAAGGTCCCCCGAGATACTTGAAAAATACCTCTTCCGCATAAGCAGGTAGCGTTCCTGAGGCCATTATGACATCGAAACCGAAGCTACCCAGCATTTCCGAAATGAACTCGTTCAGGCTGCTCTGCCGCAACTTGTTGCGGAGGAAGCAGGACGGGAGTACCATGCGCCTGCGATTGAGCCGAATCGGAAGTTCCGTTGTAGAGCACGTTGCAATGTGTCCGGATCAAGCTTCACCGTCAAACGGGCGCTGGAGCTCGATAGTCAACTTCTGACGGAGGACAGACATTGCGCAAGAAAATTTGCATTCAGTTGGAGGACGTAATGCCAAGACGAATTACGTTGTTTTTTGCGCTCGTCATATTCGTGACGGCAGTAGTCGTTGGCGCACAATCCAAGAAAGAGTTAGAAATTTACTCGATCGACGTCGAAGGCGGCAATTCCGTGCTCTTCGTTTCGCCGAGCGGTCAGTCGCTCCTATTCGACGCGGGCAATCCCGGCGCGCGCGATGCGGACCAGATCGCCAATGCAGCCAAAAAAGCCGGCCTCAAGCAGATCGATTATTTGGTGATCAGCCATTTTCATGGCGACCATTTTGGCAGCGTGCCGGAGTTGGCCACCAGGATTCCCATCATCACCTTTGTAGACCACGGCCCCAAAATGATCGAGACGCGCGAGGCTTCCGTAAACGCGTATAACGCCTACGCGGCTGTCCGCGATAAGGCGCATTACATGCCCGTAAAGGCGGGCGACAAGGTCCCCATCAAGGGACTGGACGTCGAAGTGGTGACCTCGGACGGCGTGGGGATCGCCAAACCGCTTCCGGGGGCTGGCGCGCCGAACCCGCTCTGCAAGGATGCCAAGCCGCTTGTCGAAAATGAGCCCGGGTCGCCAGGAGCGGAGGACGGCCGCTCGGTTGGGATTGTCGTCCGATACGGCAAGTTCCGTGTCGTCGAATTCGGGGATTTAACGTTTGGCAAAGAAAATGCCTTGGTCTGTCCGAACAATCTGATAGGCAAGGTCGATCTTTACTTCACGGATCGCCACGGCCTCGCTGCCGGATCGCCGGAATTCGTCCATGCACTCGCACCGAGGGTCGCGATTTTCGACAATAGCGCCCGCAAGGGAATCATGCGCGATTCCTTTATGACCGTGAAGAGCTCCCCTGGAATCGAGGACATCTGGCAGCTGCATTACAGCGTTCCACGACAAGCCAATCCGAATTTGGGTGAGACAGGGGATCAGGGCGGGAAAGATGCAAACACGGCGGATGAGAATATCGCGAATCTTGCGGAGCAGCACACCGCGGCTGATCCCGCACACAATCTCCAAATTTCCGCTCATCAGAACGGCAGCTTTGCGATAACCAACGAGCGGACAGGATACTCCAAGGAATACAAAGCGCACTGATGGCTGATCTGATTCATCTGAGGATCGTTATGGGCGGAGACCAGTTTCGGGCGGGAGGCCTGCAAATTCAAACGGCCCCACTGCCCCATTTCGTGGACGCCGCTGAAGCAGCAGGTTGCATTGTCGCATTGCGCAAAGGAGAATCCCTCGCCATGAGAATAGGCCGCCTCGTCGGCAGCGCCGTTATCGTCGCGTTTCTGGCTGCGCCTTTTTTGCGCGCGCAAGTCGAGCCTCCCCAGCCGCCCCCAACCGTTGGGAAGTCTCGTGGGGAGCCGCCTCCGCCGACGATCCAGGATGGTTGGCATCGGATCTTACCGGGGATGGCCGAGGTGCCGAAGAATCCGGCTCCTGCCCCCCGCCATGACATCGGCGGAACTTGGGATCCCGGTCCAACCCAGGGAATTCAAGCGGGCGTCAGGCCGGACGACGGCATTCCCGAGGATCAACCGCCGTACACTCCCCTCGGATTGGAAAAGTTGAATGAAAACAAACCCTCTGCCGGGTTCCGAAGCGTTCTGCCAGGCGACACCAATGACCCCATCGATAAGGGTGATCCTCAAGGAATGCCGCGCGAAGACCTCTATGAACTCCGGGTGACTCAGATCGTCCAGTTTCCGGAGAAGGTGTTTGTGCTGTATACCAACGGCAGAGTCTGGCGGGTAATCTGGACCGATGGGCGAGACTTCCCCAAGGACATGGAACCGAGGTGGTTCGGGTATTCGATCGGCAGGTGGGTGAATGACACGACGCTTGTGGTCGAGACTCGCGGGGTCGATGAAAGAACCTGGGCCGACCGAGCCGGCCGCCCGCATAGCGCGGACATGGTCGTCAAGGAGTGGTTTCACCGCGTGAATCAGAACCGCTTGGAGCTGTCCGTACAGATTGACGACTCCAAAATGTATACCAAGCCGTGGATGGCTCTCTACAAATTGCCTTTCGATTTGCGGTCGCCCGATTACGATGTTCGCGAGATGATTTTTGCCCCCAGTGATTTTGGGGAATACAACAGGCTTCTCGCAAATCCCGTGAGTGACAGCGGCAAGTAGCTGCTCTCCCGGCACACACACTCCGCAAGAGCGGAGCCCAAACGTGCCGGCTCGCTGAACACAGTTGAGCCGCGACAGCAATTGCTCGCAGGGAACCCTTGCCGTGCCTTTGGCGTCTTTGCCTGAAGAAGTCAATTCGTGATTTCTTAATCGTCCGTTTAATTTTGTATTCTCCGCGCTTACCTCTTGAATCCTGAGCAAGATCGTGCCTAAAATCATCTACCTGAATTTCAAACGCCAAAGTATGGTTTGGGTGTACGGAGGTTCGCAGCGCAAACGCGACAGGCGCAGGCTTCCAAAAGGCAGGCCGTGCTTCCGGCGAAGAGAGGTGAATCCGTGACGCGAAAACTTCTAGTGATCGTTGTTGTGGGTGCGGCGGTAGCGATGGCTTGCCTGCCGGCGTTGGCACATCATGGCCAGGCGGCCTACGATACGACGAAGCTCACTACGGTAAAGGGAACCGTCACGCGATGGATTTGGAGCAATCCCCATTGCGTGCTCTTCGTGGATGCGA
>Ga0302324_100002764_pt1 | contig 39997 bp, 36 predicted proteins | sample Palsa_T0_1_FD_201949 | JGI IMG/M metagenome (GOLD analysis project Ga0302324, IMG submission 201949) | Peat permafrost microbial communities from Stordalen Mire near Abisko, Sweden - Palsa_T0_1 | ecosystem: Environmental > Terrestrial > Soil > Palsa > Peat permafrost | place: Sweden: Abisko...
CGCCAAACCTTCCCCGCTGGCATGGGAGGATTGAGTCGTGAGCCACATTGCGGTCTCGGGACTTGCCTACGCCCACCCCGGCGGCGAGCTGCTGTTCTCAGACGTCTCGTTCCGGCTGTCGCCGGGCCGCCACGCCGGGCTGATCGGTGCCAACGGCGTCGGCAAGAGCACGCTGCTGCGGATTCTCGCCGGCGAACTGAGCGCCGACGACGGCGACGGCGCGACCGGTGGCCTGGTCGGCTACATGCCGCAGGACGTGGGGCTCGGCGATGGCGACCGGACCGTGCGAGCGCTGCTGCTGTCGCTGGCCCCGTCGGCGCTCCGGCAGGCGGGTGAAAGCATGATCGAGCTCGAGGCGGCTCTCGCCGCCGGCGACGACGACGCCGGGATGCGGCTTGGGACGGTGATCGCCGACTACGCCTCGCTCGGCGGCTACGAGCTCGAGGGGCAATGGGATGCATGCTGTCGCCGGATCGTCGGCGTCCCCTTTTCGGAGCTGGCCGAGCGCCCGGCCCGGACGCTGTCCGGCGGCGAGCGCAAGCAGCTGGTGCTCGAGCTGCTGTTCAGCTCCGACGCCGACGTGCTGCTGCTCGACGAGCCCGACAACTTTCTCGACGTGCCCGCCAAGCTGGCGCTCGAACGCCGGGTCCGGGCATCGCGCAAGACGATCCTGATGATCTCGCATGACCGCGAGGTGCTGGCGGCGGCGGTCGACACGATCGTGACGCTCGAGGGCAACGGCGCCTGGGTCCACGGCGAGTCGTACGCGACCTACGCCCGGGCCCGGGAGCAGCGCCAGCGCCGCCTCGGCGACACGGTCAAGCGCTGGCACGAGGAGGAGCGGCGTCTGTACCGGCTGATGAAGACGTTCAAGGAGCGGGCGCGCTACGCGCCCGACTGGGCCAGGCGCGCCGACGCGATCGAGAGCCGCTGGAACCGCTTCCGCGCCGGTGGCCCACCGCCGGCGCCGGTCGCCGACCACCAGATCGCGGTGCGGATCCGGGGCGGCGACTCGGCCCGGATCGTGCTGCGGATCCGCGGGCTGGCGATCGACGGGCTGGTTGAGTCGTTCGACGACGAGATCCACTTCGGCGAACGGGTGGCGCTGATCGGCCCTAACGGCACCGGCAAGAGCTCCCTGATGACGATCCTCACCGGTGAGCGGGCGCCGGATTCGGGAACGCTGGTCACTGGTCCACGCGTGCAGGCCGGTCATTTCACCCAGCTGCAGACGCGGCCCGACTTCGCCGGACGGACGGCCCTGGAGATCGTCTCCGCGCGCCGCGGCGAGCTGCAGACGGCGATGGCCGCGCTCGCCCGCTACGGCCTGGCGGAGGCCGCCCGGCGGCAATTCGAGCTCCTCTCCGGCGGCGAGAAGGCTCGCCTGGAGATCTTGATCCTGGAGCTGGAGGGCGCCAATCTGCTGCTGCTCGACGAACCGACCGACAACCTCGACGCGGACTCCTGCGAGGCGCTGGAGGCGGCCCTCGACGGGTTCACCGGCACGGTCGTCACGGTCTCGCACGACCGCGCCTTCCTGCGCCGCTGCGATCGTTTCCTGTTGCTGGACCGCGACGGCTCGATGCTGGCGCTGCCGACCTACGAAGCGGCGCTCGACGCGCTGACCGACCCCGCCGGCGCAGCCGACGTGTCGCTGGCCAAGCGCCTCTGACGGTTGGCGTGCGCCCACCGGCCGTCAGCCGCCAGCGCCAGCCCAATCCCCAGCAGCGCCCAAGTGGTCGGATCCTCGAGGAAGTCCGCGTACAGCATCGTGTGGAACACCAGAGCACCGAACGCGGCCGCCACGGCCGAGCGGACGGGATCGCCGCGAGCGCCGCGGACCAGGCAGACCAGCGCGCAGACGACCAGCGCGATATACGGGATCAGGCCGATCACGCCCTGTTCGGCGGCGATCGTGATCGGGATCGTGTGCGAAGCCGAGAGCTCGCCCGCGCCGGGATTGTGGATCCGGTACTCCTGTACGAACGAGCCCGATCCCCAGCCCTGCAGCGGCCGCTCGCCGAACAGGCGCAGGCCCCCTGAGACGAGGCCGCCGCGGCCGCTGGAGGCGCCGTTGAGTCCCTGGTTGAGTCCGAACGTGGTCGGCGTCAGCGCCACCACCGCGGCGCCGATTGCGATCACGGCGACCGCCACGTACAGTGCCCGTGAGGGCCGCCAGCGCAGCGCCGCGAGGATCGCCAGCCCGACCAGCAGCGCGCCGAGGCTGGAGCGGCTGAGGGTCAGGATCAGGCATGCCCACAGCACCGCCAGCGCCCCGACCGCGACGGTCTGCTCACGCCGAGGGAACGGATACAGCAGCGTCACCCCGAGCAGGATCATCGTCAGCGCCAGGTAGCGCCCGAAGATGTCGGGGTCGAAGAACACCGAGTTGACCGTGAAGTACGTGTGCAGATCGTTGGCGGCGACCAGCTTGGAGTTGAGGATGATCGTCTTGGTGGCGTACTCGCCGAAGCCGATCACCGAGAAGATCAGCGCCAGCCCGACCGTGATCGCCAGGCAGCCGCGCAGCAACCCCGGCGTCCAGCGCACCTCACGCAGCAAGCGGTACAGCAGCGCGAACGGCACGTAGAAGAACGCCATGTTCTGCAGCGCGACCCCGAACCCGCCGGGTGTGCCGCGGGACGTCGAATAGATCGCCTGTAGCCCGTAGAGGACGATGAACAGCGCCAGCAGCCGGTCGACCCAGGCCAGCAGCGGAGGTTCGGTGCCTCGATCGCGACCGACGCGCGGGTCGGGTGGGCCGGATTCGCCGGACCTGCCCGTGATCAGCGCCGGCACGAGCCACGCGAGCGCTCCGGCGGCGACCACGAAGTACAGCGGCACGAGCAGGTTGGAGGTGTTGCCGCCGGTCGAGATCGGCACCCGGAAGGGCAACGCCAGCACCGCCAGCAGCACAAACGCCCGAGGCTTTTTGCGCATCAGCACCGCCACCACGGCCAGGACCGCCAGCGCGAACACCGCTCCGACGACGGCGTAGAGCGGATGGCGGTGAACGAATTGCAGCTGCGAGGAGTTCCAGATATCGGCCAGCAGCAGCACCGGCGCCAGCACCAAGGCCGCCAGCATCGCGGCCGCACAGATTCGGACCCGCCCACCCCCGGACACCAGCAGCACGATCGCGACCAGCGCGGCGACGGCGACGACGCCAGCCCGGGGGGCGGGACCGGTCAGAGTCGCTAACGCAATCACCGCCAAATCATCCTCTACCCTCTGGCGCCATGCGCATCGCGAGGTTTGCGGCGGCCGCGGTTGCCGTCGCGCTTGCGCTGTCGGCATGCGGCTCGACCACCAAGCCGGTGGCCGGGACCCCGCAGGCGGCAGCCCAGGCACGGAAAGGTCTCAACGACCCACGCACGAAACACATCGCGTGTCTCCGGGCGGATCACGTGACCGACATCCACGAGTACACGAGCGACGGGCGGCCCGCCTTCCAGGTCGGAACCAAGCCGTCGGGGCCGACGGTCGTGTTCGAGGCGACCCCAGGCATGGGACAGGGCGTTCAGATCTCAGGCCAGGATCAGGGCGCCGAGATCATCGGCTCCGCGCTCGTGTTCCCCAACGACGCATCGGCGAAGCTCGACCACGACGTCGAGACCTGCGTCGCGCTCGGGGTCTCCGGCTGAGGCGATGACGGCCTCGACGACGGAGATTCCCGAGCTGGCGGGCGTCGAGCCCGGCGGCGACCGGGAGCCGAGGCCGTGGCTGGCAGCCGAGACGCACCCACTGCTGCGCAGCCGCAACTTCTACATCGCGCTGACGATCATCTCGCTCGTGATCGGCGGCGTGTCGCTGCTGTTCCCCTCGACGCCGAGCTATGACCCGTGGTCCTGGACGGACTGGGCGCGCGGGATCATCCACCTCAACTTCCATCTGAACCAGTACGGCACGTCGTGGAAGCCGCTACCGATGATCGCCACGATCCCGGCCGCGCTGTTCGGTCACGCGGCACCGGACATCTGGCTGGTGATCGCCCGGGCGGGCACGCTCGCCGGAGCGGTGATGGTGTTCCGGCTCGGCTACCGGCTGACCCGCCAGATCGCTGAGTCCAACGAGGAACTGTCCTCGAGTGCAGTGATGACGATCACGCCGGCGCTGCTCGTCGGGTTGATCGGCGCGGTCGCATTGGTGTTCACGAACACCGAGTTCTATCTGTCGTCCAACGCGCTGGGATACTCGGAAGGTCTGGCGACCGCGTTGATGCTGATCGCGATCGAGCGCCACCTCGACGGCAAGCCGCGCCAGGCGTTCGTCGTCGGCTTCTTCGTCGCGCTCGACCGGCCGGAGGTCTGGGTCTTCTGGGGCTTGTATGGGCTGTGGTTGTTCTGGCGCGACCCGCGCTTCCGCGTCACGATCGTGGCGCTCGCTGTGCTCCAGCCGATCCTCTGGTTCGTGCCCGTCTACTGGGGCTCAGGTCATTTCGGGTCGAGCGTCGAGCGCGCCACCAACCCGCGCGCCAACAGCCTCGCCTACGCCAAGTTCCCGTTCTGGGCCGAGCTCAAGCAGGCGGCCTGGCCGACGATGTTGCTACGGGTCAAGCTGTTCGCAATGTTGTTGGTCCTCGGCCTGGCCGCGGTGCTATGGCGCGATCACCGCCGCGAGGGATGGCGTGCGGCGCTGGCAGCCCCCCGGACGCGGGCGCTGGCGGTGGCCGCCGTGTGCGGATTCAGCGGGTTGGTCTGGTTCTTGATCATTGCGATCGAGACGCAAGCCCATTTCTCGGGCAACAGTCGTTACCTGGTGCTCGGTGACGCGCTCGTCGACGTGTGCGGCGCGGTCGGGTTCGGCTGGCTGGCGATCGAGCTGGCATCCGGCGGGATTCGCCTGCTCCGGCGAGCCTCGGCCGGCGCCGCTCAGGGCTTGATGGTCAGCGCCTGCGCGCTCGTCGTTGCGATCTTCGTGTTCGCTCCGAACTTCATCGGGAACAATCTGATCTCGCTGCCGGCCACACACGGCGCGCTCAACTACCAGGCCCAGCTGCGAACCAGCATGCAGAAGCTGATCGCCCAGTACGGTGGCCCCAAGCGGGTGCTGGCCTGCGGTCATGTGATGACCGAGGGCTTCCAGGTTCCGATGGTCGCGTACTACCTCAACACCCGAACGGCGTACATCGGCGCCCCGCCGGCGGCGGGCGACCCGCCCGGCCCGGCGCCGAACGTGATCCTGCAGACGCGTGACACGCGCTCGGCGTCGCTGCTGCCATACCTGAGCTGGTGGCCGCATGTCCATTACCACTACGTCGCCACCAGCGGTCCGGTCCACATGTTCACCAACTGCCTGCCTTCGAGCTCGAGCGCGTCATGACCGCTGCGGCCGGGCGCTGATGGCGACGATCACCGCACCGCAGCCGGAGCCCGATCTCGGGCGACGGCCCGAACTGCCCGACTCCGGCTATGCGCCGCGGACGCCGGCGTGGATTCGACGGATCCCCACCTGGCTGTGGGTGACGGCTGGGCTGATCGGGCTGATGGCGCTGTCGGCGTTCTTCCGGACGCGTTATCTGAACGGCCAGTACTGGATGGACGAGGCGATCACGACCGGGATCGCGCTGCACCCGCTGGACAAGATCCCCCACGTCCTGCGCTACGACGGCAACCCGCCGCTGTACTACATGCTGCTGCACCTGTGGATCAAGGCGTTCGGCGACTCGGTCGACGCCACCCACTCGCTGTCGGTGCTGTTCGGGATCCTGACGATCCCGGCCGGCGGCTGGGGCGCCTGGAAGCTGTTCGGGCGGCGCGCCGGCGTGATGGCCGCGATCCTGTTCGCGTTCAACGCCTGGCTGACGTCGTACGCGCAGGAGACACGCATGTACGAGCTGATGGGGCTCTGGGGCGTGCTCGCGACCACATTCTTCGTGCTCGGCTTCGTCGAGCGCCGGCGCCGTTGGCTGTTGGCGTTTGGCGCCGTGCTGCTGGCAATGCTCTACACGCACTCGTGGGGCACGTTCTTCTTCATCGGCTCGGCGATCGCGCTGATCCCGTCGCTGCTGGCTCACACTGGCCGGGAACGGATGCTGCTGCTGCGCGATGCGGTCATGACCTACGTCGCCACCGGGCTCCTGTTCCTGCCGTGGGCTCCGACGCTGCTGTTCCAGATCGCCCACACGGCCGCGCCGTGGGACACGCCGCCGCGGCTGGGCGCGCCGGTCCAGATCTCACGCAACGTGCTCGGCGGCGACAAGATCACGATCGTGCTGGTGCTCGCCGCCGCGATCGGGCTGGCGCCGCTGTTCACCCGGGCGCTGCGCCGCAGCCCCGAGGCGACCAAGCTGTTCACGCTGATCCTGCTGCCGCTGGCAGTGCTATTGATCGCGTGGCTGGGGTCACAGGTCAACCCGGCCTGGGCGCCGCGGTACTTCGCGCCGGTGATTGGGGCGATGCTGTTTCTGCTCGCCTGGGGTTGCTCGCGCGCGAGGCTGGTGGGAATCGTCGCGGTCGCGCTGTCGTGCGCGTTTTTGGCCAACCCGTATGCATTCGCGCCCAAGCACAAGTCCGACATGCGCTATGTCGCGGCGACGATGGGACCGCTGCTGCACAAGGGCGACACGGTCGTCGTCGGCCAGCCCGAGCAGACGACGCTCGCCTGGTATTACCTACCGGGCGGGCTACGGTACGCCAATACCGCGCGTGGTGCGGTCGCCGACCCGACCTACATGAATTGGGTCAACGCGCTCGACGCAATCAAGCGCACCGATCCGCAGCGGACCGCCGCCCGGCTCGTCTCGCAGTTGCGCCCCGGCCAGCAGTTGCTGTTCGTGCGGCCGCTCACCGAGGGCGCGCAGAACTGGAAGGCGCCGTGGACGGTGTGGGTCAGGCGGCGCTCGGCGCAGTGGGGCGCGGTGTTCGCGCGCGACGTCTCGGATGGACTGCTGCGTCAGGTCGCGACGGCGCCGCTCAATTATCCAGGCGCCTGCTGTGTAGCCGACAGCGCGGTGCTCTTCAGGAAGCTGTCCAAGTAGCCCAGATCGTCTCGGCGGCCGAATTCGCCCTCCGCCCGCCGCCGCTGTCGCTGACCATGTCCACCGCCACCCGTCCACACCGCCCGCTCAGCCAGCTGATCGGCATCCCGCCGATCCGCGAGGTGCACGCGCCCCGATGGTTCAACCGGCTGCCGACATGGCTCTTGACCGGCGGGATCGTGTTCGTGTTGATGGTCGTCTCGGTCGTGCTGCGCACGCGCCAGATATCGGGTGAGCTGTGGTTCAACGAGGCGATCGCGGTCGGGGTCGCGCAGCACTCGCTCGGGGATCTGCCGGGACTGGTGCGCAACAGCGGCGGCTCGCCGCTGTACTACGTGCTGCTGCATTTCTGGATCGACGCGGTCGGCTCCTCGAGCACCGACGTGCACTGGCTCTCGGGCCTGTTCGCGCTGCTCACGATCCCGGCCGCGATGTGGGTCGGGTGGAGCGTGGGCGGGCGGCGCGCGGGGATCTTCGCCGCGATCCTGTTCGCGTTCAGCTCCTACATGACCCAGTTCTCCGAGGAGGCGCAGCCCTACGAACTGCTGGTGCTGCTGTCGCTCCTGACCACGGCCGGATTCGTGCATGGGTTCGTCTATCGGCGCCGGCGATACCTGATGCTGTTCGCCGTCGGCCTGGAGGCGATGCTGTACACGCAGGCAACCGCCGGGTTGTACGCGTTCGGGGCGGTGTGCGCGCTCGGCATCGTCTACTGGCTGGGGTCCGAACAGGTGCGGGCCGGGTTCCTCCGCGATGCGGCCATCTGCCTGGCGGCGGTGGCGCTGTTCTACCTGCCGTGGCTGCCGACGACGATCCACCAGATCGGCCACGCCACCTCGCCCTGGCATTACGCGCCGATCGTCGGCGCCGACCTGCCGAGCCAGATCACCGGCGGCGACCGAGTCGACGTGACGTTGCTGGTGGCATTGCTGGTTGGCTGCGTGCCGATGCTGGTCGCCGCGCGCCGACGCTCCGCTGAGGCGCTGACGATCTGGGCGCTGATCGCGCTGATCGTGTTGGGGATCGTGCTCGCACGGGTCGGGTCGGCGGCGGGGCCTGCCTGGGTCTACCGGTACTTCGGTGTGATGGTCGCGCCGATCCTGCTGCTCGGGGCGCTCGCGTCCGCGAGGGCGCGCGTGGTCGGCGTCATCGCGATCGCGCTGACGATCGCGTTCTGCGCCAACCCGAGCTCGTTTGCCCCGGGGCACAAATCGGACATGCAGGAGGTCGCCGGGCAGCTCGGACCGCTGCTGCACCGAGGTGATGCCGTCGCGGTCGCCCAGCCGGAGCAGGCGCCGCTGGCGTACTACTACCTGCCGTCGGGGCTGCGCTGGTCAACGACACTCGGACCGGTCTCGAAGCCGAGCGTGATGAACTGGACAGATGCGTATTCGCGGCTGCAAGATGCTTCACCATCGGCAACGATCGGAGCCGTCGTTGCTAGCCTCAAACCCGGCCAGCAGCTTCTGTTCGTGCGTCCGTTGACGGAGGGCGTGCTGAACTGGAAGGCGCCGTGGGCGGACCTCGTTCGTCGGCGTGCTGCGCAGTGGGGCCAGGTTCTGACCCGGGACGTGGCCGCTGGGACCCTCACGCAAGTCGCGGCCGCGCCGGCCTATTACCCAAGCGCCTGCTGCGTCGCGAGCAGTGCGGTGCTGTACCGCAAAGCCCGCTGACCGCCACCACCAAAGCCTGAGAGACCTGAGAGTTAGAGGCGATGAAAGAGACCAAATCCGCCGCCGAGACGCCGGCCCCCGAGATCACGCCGGAGCATCCAGTCGTCGTGCTCGGCGCCGGCCCGGCCGGGCTGACCGCGGGCTACCTGCTGGCCAAGCAGGGCAAGCCGGTGATCGTGCTGGAGTCCTCAGAGCACGTTGGCGGCATCGCCCGGACCCAGGTGCGTGATGGCTACCGCTTCGATCTCGGTGGCCACCGCTTCTTCACGAAGGTCCAGGAGGTCGATGACCTCTGGCACGAGATCATGAAGGAGGAGTTCCTCAAGCGCCCCCGCAAGAGCCGGATCTACTGGAATGACAAGTTCCTGGAGTACCCGCTGCAGGGCATGGACGTGATCCGCCAGCTCGGCCCGGTCGAGCTGACGCGCTGTCTGATCTCCTACGCGTACGCGGCGGCCAAGCCCAAGGGCCACGAGGACACGTTCGAGGAGTGGGTCTCTAACCGCTTCGGCAAGCGGCTGTACCGCCACTTCTTCAAGACCTACACCGAGAAGCTGTGGGGCGTCTCGGCGAACGAGATCCGTGCCGAATGGGCTGCTCAGCGGATCAAGGGGCTGTCGTTCTTCTCCGCTGCCAAGTCCGCGTTCTTCGGCAACGACGGCAACAAGATCAAGTCGCTGATCTCCGAGTTCAACTACCCGAGGTTCGGGCCCGGTCAGATGTGGGAGCAGATGACCGACGACATCCGCGCGACTGGCGGGGAGGTTCGGCTGAACGCTCCGGTGACGAAGTTAGTGGTCTCCGATGGTCGTGTCACCGACGTGATCGCCGGCGGTGAGACGCTGCATCCGTCGCACGTGATCTCATCGCTGCCGCTGCGCACCACCGTCGGGATCACCGAGCCCGCCGCGCCGCTGGAGGTCCGTGACGCGGCGCGCGGCCTGCGGTATCGCGAGTTCCTGACGGTGCTGCTCGTGATCGACGTCGACGACCCGTTCGACGACAACTGGATCTACATCCATCAGCCCGGCGTACGCGTACTGCGCATCCAGAACTTCAAGTCCTGGAGCCCGTGGATGGTCCCTGAGGGCGAGACCGCGTCGTCGATCGGGATGGAGTACTTCTGCTTCGAGGGCGACGACCTGTGGAACATGCGGGACGACGATCTGGTCACGATGGCCGGCCAGGAGATCGAGAAGCTGCACCTGGCCGAGGCCGCCAAGGTCCGCTTCGGCTTCGTCGAGCGCGTTCACAAGGCCTACCCGATCTACGACGAGCGCTACGCCGAGCGCGTCGCGACGATCCGTTCGTGGCTGGAGACGATCGCCAACATCGCCCAGGTCGGACGCAACGGCCTGCACCGTTACAACAACTCCGACCACTCGATGCTGACCGCGATGCGCGCGGTCGACAACATCCTCCTCGGCACCAACCACGACATCTGGGCGGTCAACGCCGAGAGCGTCTACCACGAGGAGCACCAGGACAACGAGGAGCCGTACAAGAACCCGCCGAAGACGCCGGCGATGGAGCAGCCGCTCGCGTCAGATCGTTGAGCGTCGCAGCGGCTGAGCGTCGAACCGCTCGGCTGACGGACAATCCGCCCGTGCTCACGCTCCCGCGTCGGTCATCCGCTGTGCTGTTCGCGCTGGCGTTCGTCTGCGCGCTGCTGCTCGGCGCCGGCGTCGCCGTTGCCGCCGGCTCGGGCGGCTCGAAGGGCTCGTCCGGATCCAGCGCCGGCAGCGCAGTCGGCGGCGGCCCGCTCTCAGGAGGGGTGACGGCCCCGGCGACGCCAACGACCGCGACGCAGACCCAGACCGCCACCAGTGCGACCACGACGACCAGCGCCGGCGGTGGTGGCAGCATCGGCAAGTCGAGCATCATCGGCATCGTCGTCGGCGCGGTGATCGTGATCGGCGGCGTCTGCTTCTTCATCTTTCGAGATGCCCGCCGTCGGGCGCCGTCACGCGGGCGGCGCGCGGATGCCGGGTCCAGTCCGGAACCGCGGGTCCCGGGCTCCCAGCGCGTCAAGCCGCGCAAGCTCAGCGCGCAGGAACGGCGCCGGCGCAAGCGCGGCCGGGCGCCACGGCGCAAGTAGCCAGCCGACTCGGCGCGAGCAGATCTCGGTCTCGCTCATGTGCCCGCCTTCGCCAGCGAGCTCCGCGCGCGCAGCAACTGTCGCTCCACGGTTCGTCGCGTCATGCCGGTCTCGCCCGCAATCTCCCGGTAGCTGAGGCCGAGGCCCTGGAGCCACACCAATCGTCGCTGGCGCTCGGGCAGCGCCCGGATCGACTCGAGCCGATGCTTCTGCTCGACCAGATCCTCGATCAGCGGCGGGGTCGGCAGCGTGATTCCGGTCTCGGCCGAGCCGCCCACCTCTGAGCGCGCGCCCTGCTCCAGCAGCGCCTCAAGCGACCACTCGCGACGCTCGCGCTGGATCGACTTGATCGCTTCGCGCACCGCGACGCGGACGAGCCACGCACGTGCGGACTCGCGACGCAAGCGCTCGCGGTGGATCAACAGCCGGCTCCACGCCACCTGACACGCGTCCTCGATCACGGCGGGTGGGGCCGTCACGCTCATCCGCACGATCCGCCGGACCCTGACCGCCTCCTCGACGTAGAGCCGAGCGACGTCGTCGAGGTCGTCCAGCAGCCCAGCTTCAGGACCGGCACCGGCACCGGCACCGGCACCAGGACCGGGACCGGCACCGGCACCAGGACCGGGACCGGGACCGACACCGGGACCGACACCGACACCGGCCGCCGCGCGCCGTGGAGCACCCAACTCGGCGATCGAACCCATGTCTGCCTTCCTTTCTCATTGAGACTAACTATTTACATTTCAAGCTAACCAAGTCTGTTTCTATCAGATAGTCTGGTCACATCTCAATTGGTTCAATTAGAAAGGCAGGCCGATGCGATCCGAACTCATACCCGCCGTCCAGGCGCACCCGGTCCTGACGAACCTCCCCGGCAGCAACGTGCTCCAGCAGCTGGTCAACGGCGCGCAGGCGTGGGCGCTGGCGATCGCGCTGCTCGGGACGTTCATCGGCGCCGGCCTCTGGGCCGTGGCTTCTCACAGCAACAACCACCACTACGCCGCCCGCGGGCGAATGGCGGCGCTGGTCTCGGCGGCCGCAGCGCTGGTCGTCGGCGCCGGCCCGGGGATGATCAACTTCTTCGAGCACCTCGGGACGACGGCGAAGTGATGCGCGCGCGCCTCACCATCACGCTCGCGTTCCTGCTCTCCGCGCTGCTGATCGCCGCGCTCCCGCGGAGCGCCACGGCCGCGCCGGTGCCCGGAACGACCGCCGCGCCGGGCCCAGCCGTAATCCCGGCGGCCGGCACCGGTTCGGCCGCCCACAGCGCTGGCGGCGCATGCTCACTCAGCGGGCTGGTGCCCGCCCGCGGCTCGAGCTGCCGAGCCACCGGCCGCCTCAGGCGCCAGTGGTTGGGGATCCGAGTGCTCCCGAACCCCGTGCACGTCGTCACGAAGGTGGTCGGCGGCGTCGCCTCGACCGCGATCAAGACGGTCGCGCTCGTGGCGATCCTCGGCTGGGTCGCCTCAGGCGCCGAGTCGGCGCTGAAGCAGACGGCCAAGGTAATCGACGACACGACGAGTCCGCAGCTGACCAGCGGCTGGTTCTCGGCGTCCTACTGGAGGATCGCCGGAATCGCGGCCCTGCTGACGATTCCGTTCCTGTGCGCCGCAGCGATTCACGCGCTCGTGCGGTCAGACCTCGGGTTGCTGACCAGGGCCGCGTTCGGATACCTACCCCTGAGCCTGCTCGCAGTCGGGATCGCGTCGCAGCTGACGATGCTGCTGTTGGCCGGCACCGACGAGATGTCATCGATCGTCACCTCCGCATCGGCCCACGCCGACAGCGTGTTCCTATCGACCACGAGCGTCACGGCAATCGCCGAAAGCGTCGCGACCAACGATCCGTTCGTCACGTTCCTGGCCGCGATCATCACGGTCGCCGCGACGCTCGCGCTGTGGCTGGAGCTGCTCGTCCGAAACGCCGCGGTGTACGTGATCGTGTTAATGCTGCCGCTGTTCTTCGCGGCGATGGTGTGGCCGGCTCGCCGGACCCTGGCGATCCGCGCGATCGAGACGCTGATCGCGCTGATCCTGTCCAAGTTCGCGATCGTCGCGGTCCTGTCGCTCGGCGGCTCAGCGCTCGGACACTCCACGATCCCGGGCGCCGCCTCGGTGCTGACCGGCGGGACACTGGTCCTGCTCGCCGCGTTCACGCCGTGGGCGCTGCTGCGGATGCTGCCGCTGCACGAGCTCGCCAGCGCCGCCGCGGGCGGGCTCAGCCAAGCCCCGCGGCAGACGCTCTCGACGGCGGTCCGTACGGGGATGGAGCTCGCCGACGGTTGGGGCGCGCTCGGGGCCGACGAGCTTGGGAGCAGAGCGCTACCCAAGGCCGAGTCGTATATATCGCGCGGCGACGCCGGCGCCAGGCGGCCGTCCGAAAGCGATGCCGGCTCTGAGCTCGGCGCCGGGCCCGGCCGGGCCGAGCCGGTCGACGCGGACGTCGCCGAGCCGGTCACCGGCGCGATGTCCAGGGCAGCTGGGCCCGACGATCAGATCGGACCCGAGACCACCACGACCCCCGGTCCGACGCCGAACGGCGGGCCGGCCCTGGAGCTCGCAGCCGGTGGGACGGGCGTCGATTCGACCGAGTCCGGGACGGGTCAGCCCGGCGCGGGCTCCGGCTCGAAACGCGGCTGGTCCGACATCCTCGCGTTCCCGGAGGCCGTGGAGGGCGACGATCCAGAGCTGCCGCTGGGCACCGACCTGCTGGCGCTCGCCGACCAGCAGCGATCGCTTCCGGCAGGTGCCGACGACGGTGAGCAGCCGACGTCCAGCCAAGCCGCCGGCTCACCATCGCCGGCGCCGGAGCCACCGATGCTGCCGATGCGGGCCGCGATCGGCCCTCGTTCGGCTGATCCTCGACCTCACACCTCACGATCGGACGCCGACGAGCCATCGACGCCGCGGGTCGCGCCGCCACCCGAGCTCGGACTCGATCCGTTGGGCGGGGACGCGTGATGAGCGATCGGCTGACGTATTCGTTCGGACCGCTCGAGCGACGCGGCATCGCCGGTGGCGTCGCCGCCGGTCAGGTGGCCGCTCTCGGTGCCGGGGCGCTGCTGGCGATCCTCGTGCTCGATCATGCCCCGTCGCCGGGCGGCGCAACGCTGGCGACGATCATCTGCGCTGTCGCCGCGGTCACCGCGTTTGCGCCGCTCGGCGGACGAACCGTCCAGGCGTGGCTGCCGATCGGCGCTCGGTTCATCGCCGCGAAGACGCTCGGCGGCGATCGATTCGTGACGACCGAGCCGGTCGCGGGAACCGTCGCCGGCACCGGAGCAGGCGCGGCGGCCACCAGAACGCCCGCCACCGGAACCACGAGCGAACGCGACGACCGTCGATCGACCGCGCGCCGACGGCAGCGAATGCGCGGCGACGACGGCCCGGACCTGCGCACGCCGCCGCAGCTGCGCGGCGTCAAGGTGCTCGATGCCGCCTATCGCGACCAGCCGATCGGCGTGCTGGCCGAGCGTTCGGGCCGGCTCGCTACCGCCGTCCTGGCCTGCCGCGTCGGCTCGTTCTCGCTGCTGGATCACGAGGCGCAGGAACGCCGGCTGGCCCGTTGGGGCCTGGTGCTGTCAGGCGCGGGCGGCGGCCCGATCCGACGGCTGCAGTGGATCGAGCGAACCGCGCCGGCCCAGGGGGACGAGCTGGCGCGCTGGGTGCACGAAGAGCGCGACCCCTCGATCCCACCCCGCGGCACCGCGATGATCGAGTCCTATCTGGAGCTGATCTCGACCAGCACCAAGCTCGCGCAGGAGCACGAGGTGCTGCTGGCGGTGCAGGTCGACGGGCGGCGCGCGCGTGAGGGGCGCGGGCCGGCGGTGCAGACGCTGCTGGAGCAGACCGAACGGGTCGCCCAGGGCCTGGAGGCGGCCGAGGTCACGGTGCTCGGCGCGCTCACCCCCGCGCAGCTCGCACGAACGCTGCGGACCGCCTTCGATCCATACGCGCGAGCCGAGCTGACGGCATTGCGCGCGGCCGACCCCGGCGGCGACAGCGCTGCGGCGTCGCACGCGTGGCCGGTCGGGGCCCGCGAGGCGTGGGACCACTACGAGTCCGACGGCGCGATGCACGCCACCTACTGGATCAGCGCCTGGCCCCGAGTCGATGTCTCGCCGATGTTCATGGACTCGCTGCTCGGCCATTCCAGTGCCGTCCGAACCGTGTCGGTGACGTTCGAGCCGTTGTCGATCGATCGATCCACCCGTGAGATCGAGGCCGCGGTCACCCGCGACCGGGCCGATCGTGAGCTGCGGGCTCGCTTCGGGCAGTCTGAGACCGCGCGGCAACGTCAGGCGGCCGAGGCGACCAGACGCCGCGAGGCGGAGCTGGCCGCCGGTCACGGCGAGGTCCGGTTGAGCGGCTTCATCACGGTCTCCGGACGCGACTCAGAGGACCTGCGGCGCGCCTGCGGCGAGGTGGTCGAGCACGCCGCGAGGGCGCGACTCGAGGTGCGCCGGCTGTACGGTCAGCAGGCGCAGGCGCTCACGTTCACGCTGCCGTTGTGCCGGGGGCTGCGGTGACGCTCCGCGCCGTCGAACGTCCGGGACACCGATGCACGACCCGCCATGCGCAGGCGATCTACCCGTTCGTCAACGCCGATGGTCTGGGCGGGCGAGGCGTCTTCGTCGGCCGCGATTCGAGCGGCGGCGCGTTCTGTTTCGACCCGTGGGTGCTGTACGCGGATGCGGTGCTCGACGACCCCAATGCGATCGTCCTCGGCAAGCTCGGACAGGGCAAGAGCTCGCTCGTCAAGACGCTGCTGTGGCGGATGATGCTGTTCGGTCGCCGAGCGTTCGTGCTCGACGTCAAGCGCGAGTACGGGCCGCTGTGCCGGGCCGTCGGGGTGCGGCCGATCTCACTCGTGCCGGGCGGGAGCGTTCGCCTCAACCCGCTCGCGTCCCGACCGGAGGAGCACGCTCAGCTCGAGCTCCTGCGAGCGGTGACGGTGACGGCGCTCGGCGGCCCGCTCACCCAGCTGGAGGCGGGTGCTCTCCGTGAGGCGCTGCGCGTCGTGCGCGCCCGCGGTGCCGGCGAGCCGACGCTGCCGGCGATCGCGGAGGTGCTGTTCTCACCGGTGGCCGAGATGGCGCAGCGCCTCCAGACCACCCAGGACGAGCTCGCCGGCGACGCCCGGCGGGCCGCACTGGCGCTCCAGGATCTGTGCGAGGGGCCGCTGCGCGGGATGTTCGACGGCCCGACGACGCCGGGCCTGGCGCTCGACGCGCAGCTGCTGGTGCTGGACCTGCACGCCGTCCGCGATTCGCCGGCGGTCGGGATCCTGATGGCCTGTGCGACTGCCTGGATCAGCGCGTTGCTGGCGCGGGCGGCGGATCGACCTGGCCGGGAGCGGCTGATGAACGTCGCCGACGAGTCGTGGAAGATCGTCCAGCACCCCGGGCTCGGCGAGTGGTTTCAGTCCAACTTCAAGCTGGCGCGGCAGTTCGGCGTGATGAACCTGGTCGTGCTGCACAAGCTCGCCGACCTGCAGGCGGCCGGTGACGCGGGGTCGCGGGCGGCGCGGATCGCCGAGGGATTGGTCGCGGACGCCTCAACTCGGGTCGTATACCACCAGGACGAGAGCCAGATCGAGCTAACCCGGTCACTGCTGGGCCTGTCGCGCAGCGAGGGGCGGCTGCTGTCCCTGCTGTCGCCCGGGCAGGCGCTGTGGCGGGTGGGCAACCGGTCGTTCGTGGTCTCCCACCAGCGCTCCGCGATCGAGGCGCGACTGACCGATACCGACTCCGGCATGAGCCTGAAGCCGGCGGAGCGACGGGGATGAGTGGCGGTCGTGGCTCGGGCCTGTCCGACGTGGCGGTGCTCACGCTGATCGGGCTGGCGCTCGCGATCGGCATCGCCGTCTGGGTGTGGGGCGGCGTCGCCGGGGTGCTGTTCGGTTCCGGCTGGCCGCGGATCGGAGTCGGGCAGACGTTCGGTGTACTGGTGCGGCTACCCGGCCGGCTGGCCGATCCTGCGCGTGCGTGGCCGCGGCCGGCCCGTGCGCGGCTGCCCGGTGGCGCCGGGCTGTACGCGACGCTCGGGCTGCTGGCCGCGGGCGCGACCGCGCTGGGCGCGGCGCTGTCACGATCCGGCGTGGCGCTGGCGATGCGCAGCCGCTCAGACGGGGCGCACTGGGCGACGCGCGGCCAGTTGCGCCCGCTGTACGGGTCGAGCGTGAGCCCGGGCCGACGGCAGCCCGCCCGCGAGCGGGATGGTGCAGCGCCGGGGGCGGCCCACGCGGTGAGCTCCGACGCGCCGGGGGCGGCCCACGCGGTGAGCTCCCAGGCCCGACCCACGGGTGGCGGACGACTGGCGCTCGGACGCAGCCATGGTCGGCTGCTGTACACCGAGCAGCGCCACGCACTGGTGGCGTTCGGACCGCCCCAGTCGGGAAAATCGGCGGGGCTGGCGGTGCCGGCGTTGCTGGAATGGGACGGGCCGGCGGTCGCCTCGTCGATCAAGACCGATCTGCTGGCCTGCACGGTCAGCCGGCGCCGAGCGCTCGGCGAGGTGTTCGTGTTCGACCCGTTCGCACTGTCCTCGGGCCGCTCGCACACATGGTCCCCGCTGGCGGCCGCGCACACCTGGGACGGCGCGCTGGAGATGGCGTGGCGGCTCGCGGCCGCGGGCGAGCTCGACCAGAAGGGCGTCGAGGGCGGCGACTTCTGGGCGATCGCGGCCGAGCAGCGGTTGGCGCCACTGCTCTACGTCGCGGCGCGAACCGATGCCGGAATCGGCGCGGTCGTCCGCTGGACCTACGGCCAGGGGGCGCGGGAGCTCGATGCGGCGGTCTCAGAGCTGACCGGATCGGCCCGTGACGAGGCGGAGCTTGCCGACGCCCACGCTGCCTACGACGCACTCCGCGCGTTCGAGACCCAGGCCGACCGGACCCGCTCGTCGATCGAGGCGACCGCGCAGGGGCTGCTGCGCGCGTACCGGTTCGAGCGCGTGTTGCGCTCCGCACGCGGTTGCGAGATCACCCCGGACGGGCTGCTCGACCAGCGGGCGACGCTGTACCTGATCGGCGACGCGAAGGCATCGAAGCTTCTGCGACCGATCTTCCTGGCGCTGCTGTCGGAGATCGTCGACCGCGCCTACGAGCGCGCGACGCTCGCCGGCGGCCGGCTGGCGCTGCCGCTGCTGCTGTGTCTGGACGAGGCCGGAAACGTGGCGCCGCTGCCGAACCTCGGCGAAGTCGCGTCGACCGCCCCCAGCCACAACATCCAGCTGGTCTCGATCTTCCACGACCTGGCCCAGGCCCGCAGCCGCTATGGCCGTCAGGCGGAGACGGTCGTCAACAGCCATCGGGCGAGGATGCTGCTGCCCGGGGTCGCAGATCTCGACACCTTGCGGTACTTCTCGAGCCTCGCCGGCGAGGAGGAGATCCGCGACACGACGCGCACCACTGGCGCCGGCGGCGCCAATCGCACCACCGGTCGCCGACGGCGACCGCTGATCGCGCCCGAGCAGCTGCGACAGTTGCCCCATGGCCAGGCGTTGCTGCTGTACGGGCGGATCCCGCCGACGCGGTTGACGCTCCGGATGTGGTTCGCCGATCGGCGGCTGAAGCGACTCGCGGACGGGGCGTGATGGAGCTCATCGACGAACAGCACGATCCCCACGAGGAGCGCGTCCCTGAGGACCAGCGCGCCGCGGAGGAGCGCGCCGCGGACGCGGGCGACGAGGACGCGGGCGACGAGGACGAGCTGGGCGGCCAGGACGACGGCCAGTGGCCGATGACCTGGCACAACCTTGCGCCCGGCGCGCGGTGGCGATGGTTTGACCGGCTCTGGTCCGACGTCTGCTCGCTGAGCGCCCGGTACCGGCTGTCGGTCAGGTCCGAGTGGTGGGCGGACGAGCTCCAGGTGGAGGTCCTGGCGGCGTTCGCGGCGTGGGTGCAGCGATATGACTCCGGGGAGTGGGACGACCCGCCGGGCAAGCTGGCGCTGCTGTTCGACCTCGAACGCGTGGCCGCCACGCTCCGCGACGGGGTGGATCCGTTCAATCCCGCCCGCGACCGGGCGGCGTTCGAGCGTCATCTCTGCCTGCTGGGCTGCCGGCCTCCGCAGCCACGGGGCCCGGACCAGGGCGCGGGCCTCGACTCGACCAGGTAAGGGTCGCCCATGGCCTCGTGGGCGTGGCCCGCGGTCCCGTTCGCACAGTTGGTCGATTTTCGTCGCCTGATCGACAATATCGACCAACTCGTCCACGGGCGAACGTCCTTGCCGGGGTCGGCGCCTCGGCCGGAGTCGCGACTGGTCCCGGCAGCGACAATGGTCGACCGTGGCCACGGACAGATCTCGCTTCCCGATCGGCGCCACCGTGACGCTCGACGAGCTCGACCGCGATCCGCATGCCGTCAACGCACGGCTTCGGGAGACCGAGCCGGTGTCGTGGCTACCGTGCCTCGACGGCTGGCTGATCACGCGCCACGACCTCGCGCTGGACGCCATGCGCGACGCTGCCACGTACACCGTCGACGACCCGCGGTTCTCCACCGCACAGGTGATCGGGCCGAGCATGCTGAGCGTCGACGGCGCCGAGCACGCGGCGCATCGCGCGCCGTTCGTCGGCCCGTTCCGGGCGGGGGCCGTCGTCGGGCGGTTCGAGCAGGCGGCGGCCGAGCGTGCGGCGGAGCTCGTCGCCCGGCTCGCGCCCGCAGGCGCGGGTGAGCTGCGACGCGGGTTCGCTGGGCCGATGTCGGCGGCGATCGTCGCGCGGGCGCTGGGGCTCGGCGCCGAGGAGGTGGAGGCGGTGCTCGGCTGGTACGAGGCGATCGTCACGTCGGTCACGTCGATCACGGCGGGCGACGGCGCCACCGCGGACGGCACCGCTGCGTACGCGGCGCTGCGCGAGCGGCTGGAGCTGGTGATCTCAAACGGAGAGGGCGGCCCAGACGGCGAGTGGTCGCTGCTCGCCGCCGCGGCACTCCAGGGCGACGCGCTGAGCCACGACCAGATCGCGTCGAACGCCGCCGTGCTGCTGTTCGGCGGGATCGAGACGACCGAGGGCATGATCGCGAACGCGACCCTGGAGCTGCTGCGCCGGCCCGAACTGCCGGGGCGCGTCAAAGACGACGGTGCGCTGCTTGACGCGGTGATCGACGAATCGCTGCGGCTGGAGCCGGCGGCCGCGGTGATCGACCGCTACGCCACCACCGATGCGACCCTCGGCGCTGCCGCGATCGCGCGTGGCGACCTCGTGCGGGTCTCGATCACGGCGGCCAACCGGGACCCGGCGCTGTTCGAGCGCCCGGACGAGTTCGACCCCGGCCGCCCCAACCTCCGCCGCCATCTGGCGTTCGCCCAGGGGCCGCATGTCTGCGTCGGGGTGCACCTGGCACGCCTTGAGGCGCGCGCCTCGCTGCGGGCGCTGCTCACCGGGCTGCCGCGCCTGCGCGCCGACCCGCAGCGACCGGTCGAGGTCCGCGGGCTGGTGTTCCGCAAGCCGGTGGCGCTGCACGCCCTCTGGGACGCCTGACCCCGCGTCCCGCTGGGACGCCTCACCCCGCGTCCCAGCCCGTCAATTGCGCTCGCGTCACGGGGACGCCAGAGCGCTGGGCGCCCCGCGGCGGGATTCAGCGATCGGGGTTGAACTCGGTCGCGACGATTCGCTCGTCGCGGACACCGGCTGCCTGTTCGGAGCAGAGCCACACGATCGGCGGCCCCATGATCGCGGGGGTCCAGCAGCCGCGCCCGCATCTCCGCGGGGACCTCGTCAGGGACCATGCCGGTCGCGGTGGCACCGCCCGGGAGCAGGATGTTCACGGTCACCGGGGTTCCGGCGAGATCCGCGGCGACCACGCGCGCCAGCGCCTCGACGCCGGCGCCCGCCGGTCCGTAGGGGACGAACCCGCGGCGAGTCATCGTCTGCTCGTTCATCGAGATCATCACGATCCGGCCGCCGCCCGCGGCCAGCATCCGCGGAGCCACCGCTCGCATCACCAGGAACGACCCCGTCATCTTCGTCTCGACGACGTCGCGAAACCCGCCGGGCGAGACCTCCCAGAACGGTCGCGGGTCGGTCATGAACCGCGGGTTGACGCTCCGCATGCCGATCCCGGCGTTACTGACCAGCACGTCAAGGCCTCCGAGCCGCTCGTAAACGGCCTCCACACCCGCCTGAACCGAAGGCTGATCCCGCACGTCCAGCTCGATCCCGACCGCGCCGATCTCCTCCGCGGCCGTCTCCGCACGCGCCCGGTTACGGCTGGTCAGCGCGACGCGGGCGCCGGCGGCGGCCAGCGCGGCGGCCATCGCCCAGCCGAGACCGCTCGTGCCTCCGGTCACCAGGACCCGTGTGGACGGCAGCTTCGTGGCGGTCATACCGATGGTGGTCGCTCCGGTTCGCGCGTCAGCGGCCAACGGCGTAACCCTGCATCCCGCGTGGGTTGGCCGCGGCCTTCAGCATCCCGTCCGGTTCACGCCCGACCGCCGAGACGCGTCCGAGCGACCACGGCCCGGACACCGTGACGTCGTGGCCCCGGGAGCGCAACTCCGCCACCACCGCGTCACCGAAGCGCGACTCCAGGTGCAGCGACCGGGGCGAGGCGGCATGCGGGTAGAACGAGCTCGGGAAGTGCTCGGTGTGGAACACCGGCGCGTCGATCGCGGCCTGCAGATCCAGCCCGAACAGATGGTGCGCGAGCAGGAACGCGAGCGTCCATTGATCCTGTTGGTCGCCGCCCGGTGTGCCGAACGCCAGGTACGGCCGACCGTCACGGAGCGCCAGCGAGGGGCTGAGCGTCGTTCGCGGCCGCTTGCGCGGCGCCAGCGAGTTGGGCAGCCCCGGCGACAGCGTGAACATCTGCGCGCGGGTGCCCAGGCAGAAGCCAAGCGAGGGGATCACGGGTGAGCTCTGCAGCCAGCCGCCGCTCGGGGTCGCCGAGACGAGGTTGCCGAAGCGGTCGGCGACATCGACGTGGCAGGTGTCGCCGGGTCCGAGCCCCGCAGCGGCCGCAGTCGCGTCCGCACCCGCCGTCATCGGCTCGCCCGTCCTCGTCGGCTCCCGGGTCCGCATCGTCGGCTCCCCGGTCCCCGTCGGCTCCCCGGTCCCCGTCGGCTCCCCGAGCGGCGTTCCGGCGTCACCGTCTACGGGCAGCCGCGGCGCCCGGCCGCCGGGACTTCCCGGCCGCAGCTCCCCGGACGCCGTGTCGGACACCAGTCCCCGGCGCCGCGCGTTGTAATCCTCGGACAGCAGCTCGGCGATCGGCAGATCGCCGAACGCGGGATCTCCAAACCACGCCTCGCGGTCGGCGAACGCGAGCTTTGCGCATTCGATCACCGTGTGCACGTACTCGGCCGACCCGATCCCGATCGCCTCCAGGTCGAACCCACGCAGCAGCGCCAGCTGGGCCAGGAACACGGGGCCCTGGCCCCAGGGCCCGGTCTTGCACACCGTCAACCCCTCGTAATCGAACGTCAACGGCGGTTCGTAGGTGGACTCCCACGCCGCCAGGTCGTCGCCGGTCAACAGCCCCGCGTGGCGCTCGCCCGAGCTGTCGAGCAGTTCGTGCTCGGCCGAGAACGACGCGATCGCCTCGGCGATGAAGCCGGTGTGCCAGCAGCTGCGAGCGGCCTCGATCCCGCGCTCGCGGTCACCACCGGCCGCCTGCGCGGTCTGCAGCAGCCGTCGGTAGGTCGCCGCCAGCGCGAGGTTGCCGAACCGGGTGCCGGCGACGGGCGGCGAGCCGTCGGTCAGGTAGACCGCGGCCGAGGTCGGCCAATGGGCCTCGAACAGCCCGCGGACCGACTCGATCGCGCCCGTGATCCCCGGCACGACCGGGTAGCCATGCTCGACGTAGTGCAGCGCGGGCGCGATCACGTCCGCGAGCGTCATCGTCCCGTGGTCGCGCAGCAGTGTCAGCCAGCCGTCGAACGCGCCCGGGACGCAGGTCGCCAACAGGCCGGTGCCCGGGACCTGATCCAGTCCCAGCTCGCCGAAGCGCCCGATCGTTGCCGCCGCCGGCGCCACCCCCTGGGCACACAGCACCCGCGTGGCCCGCTCACGCGCAGACCAGAACAGCACCGGCAGGTCGCCGCCGGGGCCGTTGAGGTGTGGTTCGACGACCTGCAGCGTGAAGCCGGCGGCGACCGCCGCGTCGAACGCATTGCCGCCCAGCTCCAGCATCCGCATGCCGGCGCCGGACGCGAGCCAATGGGTCGACGCCACGACCCCGAACGTGCCCCGCAGCTCTGGCCGAGTGGTGAACTCAGACATCCCCGTCAGCCGGCCCGCTCGGCTCGATGACGCTCGGACAGCGCCGTTCCGGCCTGCAGCCAGGCGGCGTCGATCGTGTTACGCAGCAGCCACATGTCGGTGATCGGCCCGACGCCGCCGGGAACCGGCGAAACCGCCTCGGCGACCGCGTCGACCGAGGGCGTGTCGACGTCGCCGACCAGCCGCACCGACCCATCGTCGTCGCGCAGGGCGTTGATCCCGATGTCGATCACGATCGCTCCCTCACGCACCATCTCGCCGGTGACCAGCCCGGGCACTCCGACCGCGACGATCAGGATGTCGGCCGCCCGGGTGTGTTCGCTCAGCCGCCCCGCGTCGAACGTGTGGCGATGGCAGGAGATCACGGTCGCGTTGCGCTGCAGGCCGAGGATCGCGGCCGGCTTGCCGACGTTGTTGGAGCGGCCGACGAGCACGAGGTCCAGCCCGTCGTAGGCGGTTCGCGGATCACGGCCGACGGACGCGGTGTAGCGGTCGAGCATGTGGAACGCCGCGGCCGGGGTCGACGGCACGAAGCGCGGCATCCCGAGCGACAGCAGGCCGGCGTTGACCGGGTGCTGGGCCTCGACGTCCTTGAGCACGGGCAGCACCGAGAAGATCCGTGCCTCCTCCAGATGGGCGGGCAACGGCCGCAGCACGAGGATGCCGCTCACCTGGGGGTCGACGTCGAGCTCCGCGATCTTGCCGACCACCTGGCCGAGCGTGGCGTTGGCAGGCAGCAGCTCAGGACGCGAGTAGACGCCCAGCTCCCGGGCGTGGCGGTCGATCCGGCGCTGGTAGACCTGCGCGGCGAGGTCCTCGCCGACGAGCAGGGTCGCGATCCCGGCTCCGTCGGGCAGGCCCGAGAGCTCGTCGAGCAAGGAGACGCGCAGCTCCTCGGCATATGCGGTCCCATCGATCAGCATCAGCGAGCTGGGTCAGCGAGCCAGGCGGCCCACCAGCGACGATGCGGTGATGATGCCAAGGATGACGGCGAACACCATCACGCCGAAGTCGAGCAGCACGTGCGCGTGGGTCCCGATCAGCATCCCGCGCAGCGCGTCGACCTCATATGACAGCGGGTTGATGTGCGACAGCACCCGCAGCCAGCCGGGCATCACGCTCACCGGATACAGGGCGTTGGAGGCGAAGAACAGCGGCATCGTGATCATCTGGCCGACGCCCATCAGCCGGTCGCGCTTGAGCACGATCCCTGCGATCGTCATCGATAGGCACGAGAAGAACGCCGCCCCGAGCATCACGATCGCGAACGCACCGATGATGTGCAGCGGGTTGGTCGTCAGCGTCACACCGAGGATCGCCGACAGCACGAGCACGACGACGACCTGCGCGATCGAGCGGATCCCGGCCGCGAACGACTTGCCGCAGATCAGCGCCGAGCGCGGCGTCGGGGTCACCAGCAGCTTGGTCAGGACGCCCGCATCGCGCTCCCAGATGATCTGGATCCCGTAAAAGATGGCGATGAACATCCCGGACTGCGCGATCACGCCGGGCGACAGGAAGTCCAGGTAGGGGACGCCCTCGGACGGGATCGCGTGGATCCGGTTGAACGTCTCGCCGAAGATCACCAGCCACAGGACCGGCTGGACCGCGCGGGTCACCAGCTCGGTGCGGTCGTGGCGGAGCTTCTGGAGCTCGACCAGGCAGAACGTGCCGACGCGCGACGGATAGCGGCGCAGCGCCGCCACCCCGCTATCCGACGCGGCGGGCGGTGCGGCGAGTGCTTCTGATGGCACGCAGTCCTCCTGCGGTCGTATCACCGGCGAGCGAGCCACCGGTGTGATGTCGGAACACGTCCTCCAGCGTCGCCTCCCGGGCGAGCGCGGCCTTGAGCTGCGCCGGCGAGCCCTCGGCGCGGACCGTGCCGAGATGCAGCAGCGCGATCCGGTCGCAGAGCGCGTCGGCCTCCTCCATGCAATGGGTGGTCAGCAGCACGGTCATGCCGGTCTGGTCGCACAGCTCGTCGACCCGCTCCCAGACGCTGTCGCGGGCGAGCGGATCGAGTCCGACCGTGGGCTCGTCGAGGATCAGCAGCGCCGGGCGGTTGACGAGCGCCTGCGCCAGCTCCAGCCGCCGGACCATCCCGCCCGAATAGGTGCCGGCAAGTCGATCGGCCGCGTCGCCCAGGCCCATCGCGTCCAGCGCGTCGGCGACCCGGCCCCGGCGCTCGCGCCGCGGCACGTCGAACAGCCGCGCAAACCAGGAGACGTTCTCACGGCCGGTCAGCGCGGCCTCGATCGACAGCTGCTGGGGCACGTAGCCGAGCTGGCGACGGACCGCCATCGGGTCACGCGAGACGTCGTGGCCGAGCACTTGCGCCGTGCCCTGCTGAATCGACAACAGCGTGTTGAGAATCCGCAGCGTCGTCGTCTTGCCGGCGCCGTTGGGGCCCAGCAGGCCGAACACCTCGCCCGACTCGACGGTCAGGTCGATCCCGCCGACCGCGGTGAAGTCGCCGAACCGGTGCGCCAGCCCACGCGCGAGCACGGCCGGGACGCGATCGTCGCCCGCCCGCGCATCCACCACGCCGGCCGCGGCCCCGGTGGGGACGTCCGCAGCCGCGAAGCCGCTCACGCCACCCCTCGCTCGAGTTCGCCGGCGACGCGTTCCAGCAACGCCGTAGCGGCCGCGATCGTCGCCTGCTGATCGGGGTCGAGCGTCGCGATCGCGGCGCCCAGCGCCACCATGCGGCGGTCGCGGTAGGCGCCGACGCGTCGCGCGAGCCGCTCGGGCAGCTGCAGCCGCGCGATCCGCCGATCCGCCGGATCCGGCGTGCGCACGAGCATTCGCTCATCCGTCAGCCGGCCCACGAGCGTCGAAACGGTGTTCGCGGCCAGTCCCAGCTCAGCGGCCGCCTGCGCCACCGACACCCCGGGGCAGCGGCGTACAAGTTTCACGAGCTCCAGCTGTGCGCCGGTCAGTCGCGCCAGCTCCGCCGGGCGTCCCTGACGTCGCCGGCCGACCCGCCGGATCCGCGCGGTCTGCCTGAGCAGCGCGTCGGCTACCGCCTGCTGGTCGATCACGGTGGTCGATGAGGCCACCGACCGCATATTAGCTCTGCGACAGAGCTAATGCGTCGACCACGACCCGTTCCGGCGCGAACGTTGTCGATCGCCTTCGGACGTTCCGGAGGCCATCAACAACGTTCGCGACCGGAGTCGGCGGCGAGCGGGTCAAGCAAAGGTTTGGGGTCTCCGGAAGGCGAGTGCGTGTGCCGACGAACGCACAGAAACACCCCGGCGCAAGGCGGGCGCGAGTGCTCGCAAGCCGGAGGCCCTGACCCACCACCGCGCCGGCCCGGGTGGTCGCCCGGGCCGGCTGTCGGTGATCTCTGTGTCGGGTCGCTCGGGCCCAGCTACGGCCGGCGGCCCGAAGCGCGCGAGCGTGTCAGTTGACGACGATCCCGGACGGGGCAAGCTCGCCCGCCGGAAGCGGCGTCGGCGAGCTGGGGTATTCCGTCAGCGTCCCGCCGTTGACGGCGAAGGCGCTGACCACATCTGACTTCCCGCCAACGATCAGCAGGCTCCGACCGTCGGGCGAGAGCCGCGCGTCGATGTCTCCGCCGGTGCTCCCGTTGATCGGGAAGCTGCTGATCAGGGTCAGCTGTCCGAACGGACTGATCGAGTATGACGAGACGTTTTTCGAGCCCGTGTTGACGGCAAACAGGTACCTGCCATCCTGGCTGACCTCCACCCAGCACGGAGCCGTCTGGTCGTCGGCGAACGGTGAGGCGCTCACCGGGATGAGCGATCCGAAGAAGCCAAGGTGGTATGACGAAACCGTGCCCAGGCCGGTGCCGTTATGGGCGTTTGAGACAAACAGCTGGGACGGGTTGGCGGGATTGAACTCGGCGCCGATCTGACCGAGGCCCTGGCCGGCGTACGGTGAACCCGGCGCGGCCTGCAGGCGACCGTCCCAGCGAACGCTGAAGCTGTCGATCTCGGAGGACGTGACCTCGGTGCCGACGAGCTGCGTGCCGGTCGAGTTGAACAGAACGTCGCCCAACGCCGAGCCGGATGCAACCGTCACGGTCGAGTTGCTGATCGGGAGCAAGCTCCCGAACGGGGTGAGCCGGAAGCCCGTGTAGTTGGGGCTGCCGGAGTTCGCGACGTAGACGAGGTTGCCGTGCACCGCGATGCTGTTCGGATCGATGCCGCCCGACGAAACCGGGGCGCCGACCTCGGTGGGAACGCCATTGAAGCCGACTCGCAGCACCGAGATCTGGTTGCTGCCGGCGTCGACGGCCAGCAGGTAGCGCCCGTTGTCGGCGGACTGAATCGCGCCCTGGGAAGCCAGGCCCGCGCCGCTGCCGGCGCCGCCGGCGGCGAACGGTGAGCCCGGGGTCGGCGTCAGCGAGCCGTCGGCATGCCGATCCAGTTCGGCGACGGTGTTGGCAACGGGCGTGTTGCCGTCGACATATGCATGACCGACGATCGGCGATGTCGGCGCCGCACTGGCGGTCGCCGCTGTCGCGGCAAGCACGCCGAGCGCGAGGCAGCCTGAACTCCATACTCGCGCTTTGGGAATCCTCATTGTGGCTCCTTGTATTCGCGCGGGTCTCCGTATGAGAACCACGGTCAGAAGGAGTTGACCAGTCGTTTCTGTCCGAACGGTGAACAGAAGGCCGTCACCGCACACGCGTAAGAAACGCGCAAGACTTTGCTTTGCCGCGTCCGGAAACGCGACCGGACGCGTTCAACGTTTTCGCGATTCGCCTTGCGGGCCGTCAGGCCCAACACATCTCAGTGACCGCGGGCGACCATCACCGAGGTCGCCTTGACCGTCGCGGTCGCGTCGACGCCGGGCGCCAACCCGAGCTCCTCGACCGAGTCACGGGTGACCGCGGCGGTGATCAGGAACGGGCCGGCGGCGATCTCGACCAGCGCCATCACGCCGTCGACCTCGACCGAGCGAACGACGCCCGGCAGGCGGTTGCGGGCCGAGAAGGTGCCGTCGGTGCTATGGCGCTTGCGCCGGCGGCGGCTGAGCCGGCGTACCTCGGCGACGGAGACCATGCGGCGGTTGCGATCGTCACGGGAGGTCTCGAGCTTGCCGTCGCGGTCCCAGCGGCGCAGCGTGTCCGGGCTGACGCCGATCGCGTTGGCGGCCTCGCCGAGCGTCAGGTGCGATTCCATCGTCGTACGAACGATACTGTCGGCATCGACCGACGGGGAACACAGCGAAGGAGAGGCCATGCCACTGAGCGCCCGCCAGCAGGAGCGCACGCACAACCAGACGATTGCGCTCCCGATCTACCAGGCCGGGGAGGCCGAGCTCCCGTACGACGCCCTGGCCATGAACGGGGTCGGCGCCGAGACGGCCTATGAGGTGCTGCGAGCCGAACTGCTGCTCGACGGGCAGTCGCGATTGAACCTGGCGACGTTCGTGACGACGTGGATGCCGGCGCTGGGCGCCAGGCTGATGGCCGAGACCGCCGACAAGAACATGATCGACAAGGACGAGTACCCGCAGACCGCCCTGCTCGAGGAGCGCTGCGTCAACATCCTCGCCGATCTGTGGGGATCGCCTGAGCACGAGTCAGCGACCGGCTGCTCGACGACCGGCTCCAGCGAAGCGGCGATGCTGGCCGGCATGGCGCTCAAGTGGCGCTGGCGCGACCGGATGAAGGCGGCGGGCAAGCCGGCCGACAAGCCGAACCTGGTGATGGGCGCCAACGTCCAGGTCTGCTGGGAGAAGTTCTGCCGCTACTGGGAGATCGAGCCGCGGATGGTGCCGATGGAGGGCGAGACGTACCACCTGACCGCCGAGCGGGCGGTGGCCCACTGCGACGAGAACACGATCGGGGTGGTGGCGATTCTCGGCTCGACGTTCGACGGCAGCTATGAGCCGGTCAAGGAGATCGCGGACGCCCTGGACCAGCTTGAGTCAGAGCAGGGGATCCATGTGCCGATGCACGTCGATGCGGCTTCCGGCGGCTTCGTCGCGCCGTTCCTTACGCCCGAGCTCGAATGGGACTTCCGGATCCCCCGCGTGCAGTCGATCAACGCCTCCGGACACAAGTACGGGCTGGTCTACCCCGGCGTCGGTTGGGCGGTCTGGCGCGACAAAGTGGCGCTCCCCGAAGACCTCGTGTTCAACGTCAACTATCTGGGCGGCAACATGCCGACGTTCTCGCTGAACTTCAGCCGCCCCGGCTCTGAGGTCGTCGCTCAGTACTTCATGTTCCTCGCCCTCGGACACCAGGGCTTCACCGACGAGATGCGCAACATGCAGGCGATCGCGGTGCGCCTCTCCGCCGGCGTCGCCGAGATCGGCCCGTACCGGCTGATCTCCGACGGCTCGCAGCTGCCGGTGTTCGCGTTTGCGCTGCAGGACTCGATCTCCAACTACACGGTGTTCGACGTCTCCGAGCACCTGCGCGAGCGTGGCTGGCTGGTGCCCGCCTACACCTTCCCCGAAAACCGCCAGGATCTCAGCGTGCTGAGGATCGTGGTCCGCGCGGGCATGCACATGGACATGGCGGAGCAGTTGCTCGATGCCCTGCGTGACAAGACCGCGCAGCTGCAGGCGCTCGATGGGCCGCTGCCGCGGTCGCTGGCCAGCACCACACAGGCGTTCGCGCACTGATCGCCACGCCCACATCGCCAAGCGGCGGATCCCGCGCTCGCCGGCTGCTCTTGGCACTGCCGGTCGCGCTGGCGTTCGCCGACGCGTCGATCGTGCTGCTGGCGCTCCCCGAGCTCGTCGTGCGGCTGCACACGTCGATCTCGCACGTGATCTGGGTGATCGTCGTCTACAACCTGGCGCTGATCGGGGGATCGATCGCCGTCCGGTTCGCGCCGCGGACGCCGTCGGTCGAGCCGATGCTGGTCTCAGGGCTGCTGCTGTTCGGCGCGGCGTCGCTCGCGGCCGGCTTGGCGCAGGACCTGACGACGCTGCTGATCGCTCGTGGCTTTGAAGGGATCGGGGGCGCGGTCCTGCTGTGCGCATCGCTGCCGCCGATGGCGCGGGCCGCGGCGACGGGCGAGGCATCGCCGCTGCGCACCTGGTCGGCGGCGGCCGCGATCGGCGCGGCCGTCGGCCCGGCGGCCGGCGGCGTGCTGACCCAGATCTTCGACTGGCGCGCGATCTTCCTGGCCCAGGCACCGGTCGCGGCGGCGGCCGCGATCGTCGTCTGGCGGATCGCACACGACGAGCCGGTGCACCCGCGGTTCGCCGACCCGGCGCCCGCCGACCCGCGAACCGCGGGGACGGCGCTGGCGGGCTCGACGGTCGCGGCGGTCCGCGCCAACCTGGCGCTGACGCTGCTGTCGGCCGGGCTGATCGGGGCACTGTTCCTGTCGACGCTGCTGCTGATCAACGTCTGGGGTCTTGACCCGATCGCCGCGGCGGCGGTGCTGCTCGTGCTGCCGCTGATGACGGCCGTGACCGGCCGCTTCGGCCGCAGATTGAACCCGACACTCGCGGCCGCGGGCGGGGCGATCGCGGTCGCCGCGGGGGTCGCGATCCTGGCGCTGGCGACCAACCGCTCGGTGATCGTCTGCGTGGTGGCGCTGGCGTTGTCGGGCACCGGGCTCGGGGTCGCGTTCGCGGCGCTGACCGAGGACGCGCTGTCGACCGGCCCGACGATGCTCGGCCGCGTCGCGAACACGATCGCCTCCCGCGATCTCGGCCTCGTGATCGGGCTCCTGGCCCTGACGCCGGTGTTCGTTCACCAGATCAACCACGTCCAGAGTAAGGCCGAACCGCCGCTGCTGACCGCGACGCTCGCCACCGGCATGCCGGTACACGTCGACCTGCAGCTGGCGGCGGCGCTGCTGCGGGCCGCCAAGGCGGCGCCGCAGAGCCAGCTGCCGGACATCAAACCGGCGTTCGCGACGGTCGCGGCGGCCAACCCGTCGTCGGCGCCGCAACTGCGGACGCTTGCGCCGAAGGCCGAGTCGATCATCCGCGCGGTCGCGACCAAGGCGTTTCACTCTTCGCTGCTGGGCGCCGCCGGGTTCGCGCTGCTGGCGCTGATCGTCATCGCCGTGCCGCTCACGGGTCGACCGCGCCGAGCCACCGCGGCAACCGTCTAGTGGCCTCCCGCAAACGGGAGACCGACGAGCGGCTCAGATCAGCTCCGCCAGCTGACGCCCGGCCCGCCGCAGCTCGTCGAGCGTCGTCGCCTCGAGGATGTGCTCGAGGTCGAGGATCCGCGCGCCCATCGCGTCAAGCGCCCGGATGCCGCAGACCGCCTCGCAGGGAACCCCACGCTGCCGTGCGCGGGTCGCGATCTCCGAGACGAGCTTGCCGACCAGGCTCTGCTGATCGAGCCGGCCCTCGCCGGTGATCACCGCGCGCGCATCACGCATCCGCCGGTCGAACTCGACGGCGTCGAGCACGAACGCGGCACCACCGACCAGGTCGGCGCCGAACGTCGCCCACAGACCTCCCGAGAGGCCCCCCGCGGCGCCGGTCATCTCGATCCCGCGGGGATCACGGGCCATCCCCCGGGCGCGGCGATGCAGCCGCGCCGTCAGGCGCGTGACCGCGTCGGGATCGGCGCCCTTCTGGGGACCGAACACGCGCGCCGCGTCCTCGAAGCACGTGCGAACGTCGCACAGCACGACCAGGCGCGCGGCACCCAGCCCGCCGGCCGATTCGATCGCCTCGATCGCGCCGGCGCCGCCGTCGGTCGTGGCGCTGCCGCCGACGCCGAGCAGGACGGTGCGGGCACCGGCGGCGACCGCCGCGGCGATCAGCTCGCCGGTGCCCGCCGTCGACGCGGCGAACGGGTCGCGGCGGCGGCCCGGGACCAGATGCAGCCCAGAGGCGGAGGCGGTCTCGACGATCGCGGTCCGGCGATCCTGCGACAGCAGGAACGATGCCGCCAGCGGCCGCCCGAGCGGGCCGTGGACCGGTACCGATCGAAGCTCGCCGCCGAACGCCAGGCGCAACGCCTCGAGGGTTCCCTCGCCGCCGTCGGCGACCGGGCACAGGTCGACCGGCCGCCCCGCCTCGGCCAAGCCCGTACCGACCGCACCGGCGACCTCGGTCGCCGTGAACGTGCCCTTGAACGAGTCGGGTGCGACCAACACCGTCTCGCGCACGCCGGGGATCGGACTCACGCGCGCAGTATCCGGCATCCTCTGAGTCGATGGCGGCCGAGCACGAACTGATCGAAGCGGGCGGGCGTGAGGTCCGGATCTCCAGTCCGGGCAAGCTGATCTTCCCGGCGGCGAGCATCACCAAGCGCGGGCTGATCGACTACTACCTGCAGCTCGCCGAGCCGGTGCTCAACCAGCTACGAGACCGTCCGACCGTGCTCAAGCGGTTCCCGAACGGCGCCGGCGCCGAGCCGTTCTTTCAGAAGCGGATCCCCGCTTCGGCGCCGGACTGGCTGCAGACGACGACCGTCACATTCCCGAGCGGCCGGACGGCGCGGGAGCTGACCCCCAACGACGCCGCCCATCTCGTCTGGGGCGTCAACCTCGGCGTGATCGACTGGAACCCGTGGCAGGTCCGCGCACCTCGGCTCGATCATCCCGACGAGCTCCGCGTCGACCTCGACCCGACGCCGGAGGCGACCTGGGATGACGTGCGCCGGGTCGCGCTCGTCTGCGGCGAGGTGCTGTCTGACCACGGGCTGACCGGATATCCGAAGACGAGCGGCTCCCGGGGGATCCACGTCTACGCGCGCGTGACGCCCGCGCACGACTTCTTCCAGACGCGCCGGGCGGCGCTGGCGCTGGCGCGCGAGGTCGAGCGCCGGGCGCCGGAGCTGGCAACCAGCAAGTGGTGGAAGGAGGAACGCCACGGCGTGTTCGTCGACTACAACCAGAACATCCGTGACCGGACGGTCGCGTCGGCCTACTCGGTGCGCCCCACCCCGGACGCGCGCGTGTCGACGCCGCTCACCTGGGACGAGGTCGCAGACGTCGAGCCCGCCGAACTGCGGCTGGATACGGTCCCCGAGCTCGTCGCGCGCCGCGGCGACCCGGCAGCCGATATGGACGACCACGTCGGCTCGCTGGGCGCGCTGCTCGAGCTCAGCCGGATCGACGAAGACGAGCGGGGGCTGGGCGACGCGCCGTGGCCACCGCATTTCCGCAAACAGGCCGGCGAGCCCAAGCGGGTGCAGCCGAGCCGAGCCCGGAAGACCTCGTAGGTTCCCGGCCACCATGGTCTACGAGCTCGCCAGGGCCGGAGCGCTCAGCTACCCGCGCGCCTACAGGAAGTCGTTGCCGACCAGCACGTAGACGAACGGCACGAACGGGATGATCGCCACGATCGCCCAGGTCAGTTTGGCGATGAAGCCGATATCCGAGCGGCCCAGCAGATTGATCCAGATCAGGATCACCGCGATCGGATGCAGGATGCACAGCAGCAGCTCGATGATCTTTTTTGTCATGTGACCAAAGCTAGCCGCTACCGCGCGTCACGACCGCATCTGCGCCAGCGCGCACTCGCGGGGCGGCTTGTCGTCGCGCCAGCGCAGGATCTTGGTCCCGTGACGGATGCGGCCGTCGGACGCGTGGTCGAAGGTGATCTCGACGACGAGCTCGGGCCGCAGCGAGATCCATTCGAGCTCCTTGTCGGACTTCCAGCGACTCGGATCGCCGTGGCCGCGCACGCCGGTCTCATACGCCGCGAGCCGATCGACCAGCGCCCGCTTCTCGGCGGCGCGCAGGCCCGACGAGTGACCGACGACGTGCAGTTCGCCGTCGGGGTCGTACAGGCCGAGGATCAGCGAGCCGACCGTTCGCTGCTCCTTGCCCGGTCGGTAGCCGACGACGACCGCGTCGATCGTCCGCACCCGCTTGACCTTGACCATCCCCTTGCGCTGACCGGGCCGGTAGGGCGCCGACAGCTCCTTGGCGACCACCCCCTCGCCGCCCGCCAGCCACGGCTCGGTGGCGTCGGGATCGGTCGTCGATGGGGTCAGATCGATGCCGTACTCGCCGGTGACGTCGGCCAGTGCGGTGCGGCGCTGCGCGTAGGGCAGCTCCAGCAGCGTCGTGTCGCCGAGCGCCAGCAGATCGAACGCCACGAAGTGCGCTGGCGTCTGCTGCGCCAGCAGCTCGATCCGGGACGCCGCCGGATGGATCCGTTGCTGCAGCGAGCCAAAATCCTGTCGACCTCCGGGCGCGTCGATCACGATCTCGCCGTCGACGATGTAGCGACCGGGCGCGAACGTCACCTCGGGGAAGTAGCGACCCAGCGGCTTGCCCGCGCGCGATTGGAGATAGGCCTCGTCGCCATCGACGAACGCGATCGCCCGGAAGCCGTCGAACTTGGGCTCGTAGGCCCACTGCTCGCCAAGCGGCAGCTGCTTTGCCGACCGGGCGAGCTGCGGCTGCACCGGGGGTGAGAGCGGCAGCGGCATCGTCTGCCGATGCTAACCGCACAATGCCGCGGCGCAGGCGCTGGCGGCCGCTACGATCATCGGATGGCCACCGGATCGAACACTGCGAAGGCAGCGCCGGTCGCCACGACCGCAGAGCAGGAGTACCTGGAGTCGCTGTTCTGGCTGTTCGAGGCAGGCTTCCCGATGACCGGCGCGAACCTGTCGCGCGCGATGCGGCTGTCGGCCCCGACCGTCCACGAGATGTTGCGCCGGCTCGAACGAGACGACTACATCCGTCGTGGCGACGGCCGGGAGATCGAGTTCACCGACTCCGGCCGCGAGCACGCCGAGCGGGTCGTCGGACGCCATCGGATGATCGAGCGATTCCTGACCGATGTCGTCGGCGTGCCGTGGGACGACGTGCACGAGGAGGCCGAAAAGCTCGAGCACGCGATGACGCCGCGCTTCGAGGCGTATGTGCGCGAAGCGGTCGGGGACGCCACGACCTGCCCGCATGGCCATCCGATCCAGGTCGGCTCCCGGGTCGACGGGGTGCCGCTGGCCGATTGCCGGCCGGGCGCGAAGGTCACGATCCTGCGCTTCGAGAACGAGGCCGAGGACCTGCTGCACTACTTGATGGATGCCGGCATCGAGCCCGGCGTCGAGGGCGAGGTCACCGCCAACGACGGCGAGGAGCTCAAGATCGCGACCGAGCGGGGCACCAGCGTGCTGACGTTCAGCGTCGCCGAGACGGTCTCGGTCAAGGCCGATCCGTCACCGCCGCCGCGCAAGGCGCTGCCAGAGCAGCTCGTGCTCGGCCGCGAGCGCTACGGCCGCTGAGCTGCGCGTCGACGGCGGGATGGTTGAGCAGGTCGAGGTGGTTGGCCGCGCCGAACTCGGCGGGGCGCACGCCGTGCTCCGAGACGTCCTCAGACGGCTGGAGCCGGCGCTCCGACCTCCGCGTACGCCTCAGCCAGCAGCTCGACCCCGGCCCTGATCTGCTCGGGGGTGACGCCCGAGTAGGCCAGGCGCAGCGACGACTCGCCGCCCTCCAGCACGAAGTCGGTTCCCTTGACGAACTCCACCCCCCGGCGCGCGGCGGCATCGAACATCGCCGCGACATCGGTGCCGTTGGGGAAGTCGACCCACAGGAAGTAGCCGCCCTGGGGCTCGAGGAAGCGAGCGTCGGGGAGATGCTCGGTCAGCGCGCCGCAGAGCGTCCGGGCGCGCTCGCGCAGCGCCCCGCGGACGGTCTCGATCGACGTGTCGATCCGACCCGAGCGGCAGAACTGGTTGACGATCCCCTGCGCGACCATGTTCGGCGAGATGTAGGTGCTGGTCGCCCGCTTGGCGACGCCGGCGATCAGCTCGACCGAGCCGACCAGGTAGCCGACCCGGATCCCCGGGCAGACGGTCTTGGAGAACGAGGACGCGTAGACGGTCACGTCCGGTGCCATCGAGAACATCGTCGGCAGCGTCTCGCCCGAGAAGCGCAGCATCACGTACGGATCGTCTTCGAAGATCATGAAGTCGTGTTCGCGCGCGAGCTCGATCAGCCGCTCGCGCTTGGGGCCCGACAGGGTGTAGCCCGCCGGGTTCTGGAAGTTGGGGATGATGTGCGCGAGCTTTGGCTGGGGCGGATGGGAAACCGTTTCCAGCACGCGCTCGAGCGCGGCCACGTCGATCCCATCGGTCTCGAGCTCGACCATCCGCACGTCGGCGCCGCGCGTGCGCAGCGACAGGAGCGTCCGGTCGTAGGTGGGCAGCTCGGTGATCACCGTGTCGCCCTCGGACACGAGCGCATCGAACAGGAACGCGTCGGCCTGCATCGAGCCGTTGGTGACCAGTACCTGCTCGGGCTCGACGCCGTGGTACTCGGCGATCCACTTGCGCAGCGGCACGTAGCCGACCGACGTCCCGTACGCGGTCAGGCCGCCGGGATCGTTGTCGAATGCCTCCTGGGCGGCGGCCTTGAGGCCGTCGACGTCGACGATGTCAAGCGAAGGAGCCCCGCGGGCGAATGAGATCGGCATGGGGCCGAGCCTAGCGTGATCGCGTCAGCGCTTCGCCGTAAATGTCTGCTTGACGATCGCGCACTTGCTGTGGGTCGCCGACTCGATCAGACGGCCGCTGAACGAGCCTGCGACCTTCGCGCCCTTGAACCTACCGGCGAGCTTGAGCGTGCCGCCGCTGGCGCCGCTGATATCGAGCTTGATCGTCGACGAGAACGTGTTGGCGCTGATCGGCACCGACACCTTGAGCGGCGCGTTCGTCGGCGCCACCAGCGCACCACAGTTGCCCGTCGCGACCAGCGACAGCGACACGATCTTGCCGGCCTTGACCTTGATCGCGAACGGGTGGGTGGCGGTCGTCCCGTCCAGGCTGATCTTGCTCGTTCCCGTGTACGTCCCGCCGCTGGCCGCCAGCGCCACGCCGGCGGACGCGATCGTCAGGCCGATTGCGACCACCACCGCGATCCAGCCGCGGCGTCCGAAGCCGATCCCCGAGCCCCTCACCTTGCCTCCTGTCGGACGATTTCGCCGCGCGCCGCGGCGACTGGCCAAAATCGTACCGGCGTCAGCCGCGAAGTTTGGCGACGGCCGCTTCGGCCACCTGGGTCGGCGTGCGGCCGACGGTCACGCCCTTCCCGGTCAGCGCCTGCTCCTTGGCGACGGCGGTGCCGTGCGAGCCGGAGACGATCGCGCCGGCGTGTCCCATCGTCTTGCCCGGCGGTGCGGTGAAGCCGGCGATGTAGCCGATCACCGGCTTGGTCACATGCTCGGCGATGAAGTCCGCCGCACGTTCCTCGGCGTCGCCGCCGATCTCGCCGCACATCACGATCAGCTCGGTCTCAGGATCGTCCTGGAACATCCCGATCACATCGATGAAGTCGGTGCCCGGGACCGGGTCGCCGCCGATCCCGACGATGCTCGAGTTGCCGAAGCCGCTCTGGGCCAGCACGTAGCCGATCTGGTAGGTCAGCGTGCCCGAGCGCGACACGACGCCGACGTTGCCGGCGTTGAAGAACGAGGCGGGGATGATCCCGACCGATGCCTTGCCCGGCGACAGGATCCCCGGGCAATTGGGTCCGATCAGCCGCGCTCGCCGGTTTTTCTTGAGCGTGTTGTAGACGAGCAGCTCGTCGTGGGCGGGAATCCCCTCGGTGATGCAGATGATCAGCTCGATCCCGGCGTCCTCGGCCTCGAGGATCGAGTCGGCGGCGAAGCGCGGCGGCACGAAGATCATCGCCGTGTTCGCGCCGTGTTTGTCGACCGCGTCGTGGAACGTGTTGAACACCGGGATCCCGTCGACGTCCTGGCCGCCCTTGCCGGGCGTCACGCCGGCGACGACCTGGGTGCCGTAGTCGCGGTTGCGCAACGTGTGGAACGTGCCCTCGCGCCCGGTGATCCCGGACGTGCACAGGCGGGTATTGGTGTCGACGAGGATGCTCACGATTGCGCTCGTGCCAACTCGACGACCTTCGCGGCCGCGCCGTCCATCGTCGACTCGGCGTACACGTTGGGCAGCGCGGCGTCGGCCAGCAGCTGACGGCCCTCTTCGCCGTTGGTCCCGTCCAGCCTCACCACGAACGGCACCTGCGGCGTGATCTGCGCGAACGCCTCGATCAGACCGCGCGCCACCTCGTCGCAGCGGGTGATCCCGCCGAAGATGTTGAACAGCACCGCCTTCACCTTGGCGTCGGAGAGGATCACCTCGACCGCCGCCGTGATCGCATCCGCACGTGAGCCGCCGCCGGCGTCGAGGAAGTTGGCCGGCGAGCCGCCGGCCTCGGCGACGACATCGAGCGTCGACATCGACAGCCCGGCGCCGTTGGCGAGGATCCCGATGTTGCCGTCGAGCTTGACGTAGGTCAGTCCGCGCTCCTTGGCCATCACCTCCTGCGGATCCTCGGCGGAGCGGTCGCGCAGGGCGGCGTTGTCGGCGTGGCGGTAGAGCGCGTTGTCGTCGAGCGTGACCTTCGCGTCCAGCGCGCGCACGTCGCGCCCCGGGGTGACGATCAGCGGGTTGACCTCGACGAGCGTCGCCTCCTCGGCGGTGAACACCTCGTACAGCTTGGCCAGCATCGCGCCGACCGGCCGCACGACATCGGCATCGACGCCGGCCTCGAACGCCAGCCGACGGCCGTGAAAGTCCTGAAAGCCCAGGAGCGGGTCGACGTGCAGTGTCGCGATCGCGTCCGGATCCTCGTCCGCGACCTGCTCGATGTCCATCCCGCCCTTGGTCGAGAGCATCACCAGCGGCGCCTTCGCCGAGCGATCGAACACGACCGACGCGTAGTACTCGGACGCGATCTCAGACGCGCCCTCGATCCACAGCTCGTGGACCGTCAGACCGCGGATATCCATTCCCAGGATCGCGTCAGCGTGCTCCTCCGCCTCGGCCCGGTTGTGCGCGATCTTGATGCCGCCGAGCTTGCCGCGCCCACCGATCTGCACCTGGGCCTTGATCGCACACGGATAGCCGATCTCGTCGGCGGCGACGACCGCTTCCTGCACCGTGGAAGCGGGCTTGCCCGCCGGCACCGGCACCCCATGGCGGAAGAACAGCTGCTTGCCCTGGTACTCGAGAAGGTCCATTGCGATCGGTCACCCTATCGTCTCGCGCGTCGACGGCGCGCCGCGACGCGTGGATTGACGACCAAATGGCATCATTTGGAACACATGGCGATCCCCAAGAACATCTCGTTTGTCACCTTTGACGTCTACGGCACGTTGATCGACTGGGACACGGGGGCCTACGAGGCGTTCGCCAAGGAGGCCGAACGCGACGGGTTCACGCTCGATCGTGACACGCTCGTACCCCTGTTCCACGAGACCCAGCAGCAGATCCAGGCCGGTTCATATGAGCTGTACGCCGAGGTTCTTCGACGTACAGCGGTGCAAATCGCCAAGGAGCTCGGTTGGCCGCTGGAGCCCTCGCGTTCAGGCTTCCTGCCCGATTCGGTGGTGCGCTGGAAGCCGTTTCGAGAAACCAACCCGACCCTGGTGAAGGTGGCCAAGCAGTACTCGGTCGGCCTGATCTCCAACATCGACGACAAGCTGTTGGGCCAGACGCGGCGACACATCCCGCTTGACTTCGATCTGGTCGTGACCGCCCAGCAGGTTCGCTCCTACAAGCCCGATCCCGCGCACTTCACCGAATGCGAGCGACGGATCGGGTCAAAGAAGGGCTGGGTGCACATCGCCGCCAGCTATTACCACGACATCGAGCCCTGTCTGAAGAAGAAGATCCCGGTGATCTGGGTCAACCGCACCAAACAGCAGCTCGAGCCCGGCCAGAAGAAGCCCGACGCCGAGGTGGCGACGCTCAAGGAAGCGGCGAAGCTGATCGGCGTCGGCTGAGTTCTGCGCGCGCTCGCCCTGCACGCCGACGTCCTGGTGTTCGTGTCAGACGTCTGGCAGACCACCTGCACGGCGGTGCGCGCCGGTGACGAGGGATTCGTGATCGATTCGCCGGTCTACCCGGAGGAGCTGCGCGCGCTGCCGGGGGTGCTGGAGCAGGCCGGCTATCCGGTCAGCGGGCTGGTGGCGACGCACGGCGACTGGGACCACCTGCTGGGGCGGCTGGCGTTCCCGGCGGCGGCGCTCGCCGCCGGCGAGTCGACCGTCGCGCGGCTGGGGTCAGACCTCGGGCAGGCCCACCGCGAGCTGCGGGAGTTCGACTCCGAGCACTACGTGACCGACCGGCCGC